>JGI24118J20152_100002_pt1 | contig 75036 bp, 69 predicted proteins | sample Subbioug_CSW11AC_FD_20152 | JGI IMG/M metagenome (IMG submission 20152)
CCAAAACATGGCGCCAACGGCATGGTCGAGAAAGTAGGCAAAGTCCTCGCCACCCATGGAGGGTTGATCGAGCATAAAGACACTCTCTTCTCCTAGTGCTGTCGAAGTGGCCTCCACCACCATCCTCACCCCGTCAGGATGGTTATGCAAAGTGGGATAGCCGAATTCATACTCCACACTAGCACTAGCGCCAAAGCCAGCGGCTATACTCTCAACCAATTGCGATATTTTTTGCGGTAGGCCATGGCGCACTGCCTCGTTTTGAGTGCGTACAGTGCCGTCTAAATACGCAGTCGGTGCTATGACATTGTGCCTCTGCCCCGCTATAAAGCGACCAATAGTCACCACTACCGGCTCAAGGGGATTCATCTGCCGGCTGACAATGGATTGCAGTGCCGTCACAATATGGCTGGCCACTACGACGGAGTCTATGGCAGCGTGAGGCGCAGCACCATGCCCACCTCGCCCGGTCACATTAACCTGAATTCGGTCCGAGGCCGACATCAGGGGACCGGCCTTAATGCCGACTTTGCCAAACGGTACTTCGGGCCACAGGTGCAAGGCGAACACAAAATCCACCTTCGGGTTCTCCATGACACCGGCCTCGATGAGCGGGATGGCGCCACCCCGTGGTGAACATTCTTCGGCCGATTGGAAAAAAAACTTTACCACTCCAGAAAGCTCACTGCGCTTAGCGGCTAGCACTCGAGCGGCCCCGAGCAGCATCGCAGTATGACCGTCATGGCCGCAGGCATGCATGCAGCCAGGGCTCTGTGAAGCAAAAGGCAACTCTGTCTCTTCTTGAATGGGCAGGGCGTCCATATCGGCTCGCAGAGCCACACAACGCCCGGGCTTTGCGCCGCGCAGCACCCCGACTACACTAACGCCCCCGACGCCTTCTTGTACTTCTAGGCCAAAGGAACGCAGTTTCTCGGACACAAAAGCGGCCGTTTCATGCTCCTCGTAGCCGAGTTCCGGATGCGCATGAAGGTGCCTGCGCCACAGAATGATCTCTTCCTCGATACCAGCAACTTCTTTGAGAATGTCCATACTCTCCACCTCTCCTACTCTCGGATTGCCGTGTTAACCCTGGCTGACGGCCTAAAAATGCAGGCCGTCCTCGTAGTAGCGCCGCCTCTCAAGCAGCAAAAAGGTCACGTCAACACTCGGGCAGCCTACACCTTTCAAGTGACGCGTGATGGTTTCCGCCATGCGATCATACGCTTCTTCGCCCCTGTCAAAGCAATACACCTCGACAAAGGGATGGCCTTCTACCTCTTGTCCATCCCACACATAAGTTGAAGCCACACACTCCAGCACAAAGTGCTCCCGCGCGCACTTTATGATTGCCGATAACTCCTCCGTCAAAGGCTGAGAAACGGCTTGCACATAGTCAAGTGATATCGCGTGAAAACGTAATTGCGGCATACTCTTTCCTCCCCAGCTAAGACTTCTGCCCTTCTTGGCATTTCTTTTCTGATGGTACAGACCGGCAACTAGAACAAGCACCCTGGCAGGGCAGAAGTGTAACGACTAAGCACAAGCAACGCACACATCGTAGAGCGCCCTCGACACAGGGGGCTCCACAGCGAGGGCAGTGCGGAGTCACTTAGACCACCACCCGAGCTACCAGGCCACCAACAAGAAAGGCGACCGCAAAAGCGCTGAGCCAAAGCACGAGAGCCTCTTGCCAGCTACGTTCCTTAAACATAACTATAACAGAAGCGATGCAGGGCACAAAGAGAGTAATCGTAATCATGGAGACCACAGTTTGCGCAGCGGTCAAAGACATATCAGCTAGGCCCGCAGCACCGAAGTCACGCCGCACTACTCCCATAATAAAGGCGGTGGCGGCTTCGCTAGGCAGACGCAGCCAGCCTACGGTTAGCGGCGTGAACACTTGCTCTAGGGCGAGCAGCGCGCCGGTCTGCTCTAAGACTGTTATCAGGAGTGCCCCGAGCGCGAACAGCGGTGCAGCTTCGACAATAAACATGTAAGATTTGTTCATAGTCTTCTTTAAAATGTTACTTAGGCGTGGCCAGCGCAAGGGCGGTATATCTATAAGTAAGTCAGATGATTTCCCGGGCAATAATCTATGCAATAGTGTACCTATAAAGACAAATACTGTAACGATGGTCGCCATATAGATGGCTACATAGGGCCAGCCGAGGGGAGCAATAAGCCCGACAACTACACCTAGCTGCGCCGAACAAGGAATTGTTATGGCCAGCAGTGTGATGGCGATAAGGCGCTCTCGCGACGTGCCAAGTAGACGCGTCGTGATTTTGGCCATGGTTACACAGCCAAAGCCGAGCACCAGCGGTATGACGGCGCGACCGTTAAGACCAATCGCCGTTAGCGAGCGGTCGAGCAAAACAGCGATGCGCGGCAAGTATCCTGTGTCTTCAAGTAGTGCGAGCAGCAAGTAGAAACCAATAACGAGCGGCAGCAAGAGCCCGAAGACGTAGGTAATGGTCATGGTTAGAATGCCAAATTCTCCGACGAGGACCACCCATGGCCAGGTCCCTACCTGGAACAGCCTTTCTACCGCAGCCCGCATAAAAGGCTCGTAGAGTCCAATCATAATGGTTTCCTCGGTCACCCCGACTACAGTACCGGCAATAAAGACTCCTAGCACATGGTACATCCCATAGAGAGTTGCCAGCAGTAAAGGCACCCCCGTCCAAGGCTTAAGCATAAGTCGCCCGAGCAGGGCCGCGAAACCTAACCCGCTGTTTGACTCCCGCAGCACCTTAGTGACTAACTCATTAACTCTTTCCCGTCGCGCTAGGTAGATCTTTTCACGGCTGCCAGGCGGCTTGAGCCCATGCCGCAGCGCGATATCCGCATCATCTTCTAAGTACAGCATGACTTCGGCCTGACTACCAAGTCTATCGAGCCAGTGCACTTTTTCTTGAGACAGGTAGTCGCCAGCTATACCCACCTCTGGCTTAAGAAGGGCCTGCATTAACTGCGGAAACCCCTTCTTCTCCACAGCTACCGTACCCACCACCGGTACGCCTAGCATTTGAGACAGCATCTGTAGGTCCACTTTAAGCCCCTGCGCCGCCGCCTCATCTAGCATGTTGACAGCCACGACAGTCGGTATCCCGGTGTCAATACACTGCTGAGTGAGAAACAAGTCGCGCTCTAAATAGACTGCATTGACGACATTAAGAATGACGTCGGCAGTGATAGCGACATCGCGCGTCACCCGCTCTTCATCATTAAATGCAGAGATACCATAGACACCCGGGGCGTCTATGAAGATTTGGTTGCCCACGCGGGCCTCGGTTATCTCGACAGTCGTGCCTGGGTAGTTAGATACGTCGACATAGACGCCAGTAAGGGCGTTAAAAAATACCGACTTGCCGGAATTAGGATTGCCCACTAGAACAATGCGCCGCGCTGCTCCCTTGCTGTGCTGATGGTGCTTAGGCATGCTTCTGGCCCTTTACTTTCTCTACTTGTATCTGCCTGGCCAAGTTTCGCCCTAGAGCATAGCGCATTAAACCGCGCCGCAGCACGATAGGACCGGAATGCAAAACTTCTTCCACACTTACCAGAGCCCCCTCGGCGATGCCAAAGCGTATGGCCTGCGCCCGCACTAAGTCGTTCTGGATGCTCTTGACAATAACTACATCACCTTTGCGCAACTCACTCATCTTCACACCGCTGCCTCCCCAAATGACACACTTTCTTAATACAATGTCACACTTTTGATATCGACAATCAACATCATTATATGCTGCAAGGGGCCATACGTCTATAGCTAAAGCATTGTCTATTTCTACGAGGTGTTTAGGTAAAAAATTCTCCGCCGCCGTTACTAATCGCCCGTCAAAAACTAGAGTGCCTCCACCTTGCAGCGCACAAGATAGAGGCACTCTAGTTGAACTAGGTCGGCAAGCGTAAGCGACCTTACGGCGTGCCGCAATCNGGNCACTCGGGGTCGCGCCTGACCTCNGCCGNTTCAAAGGTCATAGACAGACCGTCAAAAATCAGCATACGGTTAACCAAGAGCTCGCCCTGCCCGAGCAAGTACTTGATGGCCTCGGTCGCTTGCAGGCAGGCCGCCAAACCCGGAATAGCGCCCAACACGCCTAGCTCAAAGGTAGTCTTGGCACTTAGAGAAGGCGGTTCGCGAAATACACAGCGCAAGCAAGGCCCCTCATAGGGCAGCATGGTCATGACACGGCCTGCCATGGAGAGCACCGCAGCATGGATAAAGGGCCTCCTCGTTTCGAGACAGGCCTTGTTAAGGACGAACCGCGCGGCAAAATTATCGGTGGCATCGATAACAAGGTCATACTGCGCCACTAACTGTGTGGCGTTTTCAGCCGTTACGACAAAGTTATGCGGGACTACCTCACAGTCGGGGTTCAGTGCCCGCAGTTTGTCCGTGGCAGACTCTACTTTAGGCCTGCCGAGGTCAGGCGTAAAGTGCAGTATCTGACGCTGTAAGTTTGTCAGATCTACGACATCACCATCGGCAAGCCCCAGCCGCCCGATGCCTGCCGCGACAAGATAGTAGGCAGCGGGAGAGCCAAGCCCTCCCGCACCCACCACCAACGCTGATGACCGGAGCAACTTTTTCTGCCCTTCTACGCCAACACAGGGCACTTGAATGTTCCGGTGGTAACGCTTCTCCTGCAGGGGAGATAAGTCTACCATTACTCTACCACTCCTCGCCTTAGCCGCCGCCTACAGGGGGGAATAGCGATACCCGGTCACCGTCTTGCAGGCAGTAATCAAGCGATTTATGGAGGCCATTAACCAAGGCGGCAGACACTTCGCTCGCAGGGATACTGTAGCGAGCCAAAAGATCACGAATTGTCGTGGACCTGTCGATTGTAACCGGTATTTTCTCTCCGTAGCGGGTGCCGAGATATCTCTCTAGACCCGTGTAGACTCGCAGTTCAATAAGCATCTCTCGCACCTCTACTCTCTGCGAACTTTATCTATAGGCATACTGACATCTGCTGCCTAGTCTCTAGGTCCTAAATACGCTGTCGAGCTCTGCGTCACTGATGTCAAAAACGGTGTTATGTGGCGCGAGTTTCTCGTTGCAGAAAAATTCTGGCAGACGATCGGCGGCCTTAGTAAAGCCGGCAGCCTCGTTAAAGGCTAGTTCGCCCTTGAGAATATTCTTACCTAAGGCGAGTACATCATCTGTGGTCAGAGTCAAATTATACTGGGCGTTTAGCATTTCTACTATGGTAGGTAGTCCATCGGGATTGTCTAAGACGGGGAAGGCCACGAAGAGACAGAGACCTGAAGCATCGATCGCAGCTGTCGCCACCTGCAAATTGCGCGAGAGCTCTATCTGTCCTTCTGCCTTTAGAGGGTCGACAAAGCCACCCACCTTGAGGATATTGGCAGTCACAGCGTATCCTGCGGTATGGTCCGCACCCATGGGACTAGTAGCATAGGTGACGCCCATGCCCTTGCAGGCGCGCGGGTCGTAAGCTGGAATGCCCTGACCCTTTACTGTGGCTACGCGGGTCACGCTGTAGGCCTTGCCAGTAAAGTCGGCACCGTTTCCGAGAATGCGGCCGGCAGCTGTACCCTTCGCTACCTCACTGAGGGCGGCAATAGCAGCTTTACCATCACCAAAAGGTATGACACCCGCCTCCATCATCACACCTAGGGCCACGCCAGCTTCGATGGTATCGAGCCCGGCATCATTGCAAATGTAGTTGAGCTCAGCTATGGTATCGAGGTCTTTGATTTCGAGATTGGCGCCAAAGCCCCAGGCCGTCTCATATTCTATCGGCGAACAAATCCTGCCGTCTGGCATCGGGTAGGCGTTAGAACAGCGGATAACACAGCCAGGGTGGCAAGCATGCGCTACGCGCCCTCCCTTTCTCTCCTTGGCAATGCGAGCGAGCGACTCCCCGCCAATCTCATTGGCATGCTCAAAGCGTCCATTGTTGCTAAAATTTCGTACTGGTAAAGTTCCGGCTTCGCTAATAACATTCATTAGTACATTGGTGCCATAGCTAGGCAGCCCTGTACCGCTAACCGGGTGGTCAAGGAGTATCTTGGCAAATTTCTTGGCGGCAGATGAGAACTTCTCTTTATCGTGCACTGGTACGCCATAGGTGGTTGGCGAATCGATGACAATCGCTTTGAGGCGCTTAGAACCGAGCACAGCACCCAGGCCTCCCCGCCCGGCATAACGGCTGGAGTTGCCATCGCCATCGTTGCTGGCGACACCCGCTCCAGAGAGCATCATTTCTCCCGCTGGGCCGTTGCAGATGACGCCGACCTTGCTGCCGTAGCGTTCGCGCAGTATGGCCGTCAGCTCGTATGTTCCTTTGCCCGCCAACTCATCGGCCGAGATAATTTCGGCTCCCGCAGGAGACACCTTGGCAAGCCAAGTGCCCTGTCCTTTAGGCATGCCCTCGACAACGATAGCCTTAATGTCCAGGCTGGCTATTTTCTGCGAACAGATGCCACCCGCATTCGCCTCCTTGATGCCCCCTGTCAAGGGGCTTTTTCCGCCGAAGGAGAGACGGCCAGATGAGGGAGCCGTGGTGCCTGACAGCAGCCCCGGGGCGATGACAAGCTTGTTAAACTCGCGCAGGGGATGACATTCTGGGGGCACTTCGTCGCAGACCATTTGCGATGTCAGCGCACGCCCTCCTAGCGGCAAATACTTCTCAGGTACTTCCTCAAATTTAGCCTCACACGTCGACATGTTAATACGCAGCAATCTTGGCATTAAACCTAACCTCCTCCATATTTCTCGCTTCTGTCACCAAAATACATTCTACATCGGGCAATATTTTCCTTCAGATAGCGCAAATTTCGCACAAATTATTTTGCTCTCTGGCCCACTGTCAGTCTATTTGCGTGGCTAAGGAGGTATTACCAATTCTTTGTAGAATACTTGCTACACTGTGGCAGGGGAGGTTTTGCAAGTGGGAACCATCGAACTAAGGTTTTTTTCAACGCTACAAGATATTATGCATGAAAAGGGCTTCGCTTTTCCTACGTATCTGGAGGTAGGCCAAGGCTTAACCGTCAGAGAACTACTGCATCACCTTGGCATAGATGCGCAAGAGGTTGAGGCGGTAATGGTTAATGGCAAGGTGGAGAATTCTGAAAAATTTATCTGCGCAGGCGATAGAGTAGCGCTTATCCCCCCGGGAACACCCGGCCCTTACCGCGTCATGCTAGGCATCAAAGGCAAACTAGACAGCAAGGCCCGAGCCTAGTATTACGCAACCCTAACGTCTGCTTAATGCCCACAAAACTTCGATTAGCCATAATTAAGCAAATTGTGATATCATTATTTTGCAGTTCTCGACCGCCCAGTATTATACAAGGAGGGATTCCACATTGAAAATCAGTAAAACTCTAATGGGACTCACTGCTACCGTCGTCGCGCTCATTCTCTTACTCACCTCACCCCTAACAGCAGCACTCACTCCCGGTGCGACCATGAGCATCGTCCTTGATGGACGAGCCATTGTCACTGCTACACCTCTTGTTACTGTCAACGACATTATCATGGTGCCTTGGCGCCCAGTCAGTGATGCTATGGGATTAAAGCTTGAGTGGATGTCGGCCACAAGTACCATTCTGGCCCACGGCCACAATGTGCACGTCATGCTGCGCATTAACGATCGTACTGCGCAGGTGAACGATCGCGCTGTAGCACTAGATGCACCACCGCGGATAGAGAACGGCCGCACAGTCGTGCCGCTTAGCTTTCTCAGCAGCTTAGGCTTACGCACTAGGTGGGACAGCGCCTCTCGCACTGTTTCCATCTTTACCGACCATGGCCCCCGCAATGTTATTTTCATCCATCCCGATGGCGCCTCGCCGTCCTTCTTTGCCGCGGCCAGAATGCTACACTCCGGGCCCGATGGCGAGCTAAACTGGGACCGGCTTCCGGCTACGGCGGTGTACAAAGGGCACATGCTGAACGAGTTAGTAGGCACCTCAAATGGCGGTGCTGTAACACATGCTTATGGCGTCAAAGTGTGGGATGGCTCCTTCGGTATGGATCAGCAGAACGTGCAGATTATTTCGCGCTCCGGTCAACCCCACACCATTTTGGAAGAAGCAAAGATTGCTGGCTTCTCGGTGGGCATGATTAACACCGGCACGATAACTGAACCTGGTTCAGGCGTGTGGGGTGCCAGCGTTGTCAACCGCGGCGACCATCTTGGCATCGCTCGCGAGCTTATCATTCGCCCTGACGGCCAACAAATTGATGTTATCTTTGGTGGTGGCGAAGTATGGTTCCTGCCTAACACTGTTACTGGCCGGCATGGTGTGCGCGGACGGAGGACAGACGGCGTGAACCTCATCAATGAAGCTATCGCCAGAGGCTACCGCGTCATCTACACGCGCGAAGAATTGCTAAATCTACCTGTCAATACCACGCGCGTGCTTGGACTTTTTGCCGCCCATGATACTTACAACGACAATAACGAAGAGGCCTCACCACGTTACATATATACCGAGGAGCAGCTTCGCGCTGAGGGCCTACCAGACTTCGACCCCAATGCTCCTACCTTTGCCCAGATGATGACGGCAGCGATTCAAATCCTGTCACGCAATCAAGACAAGGGCTTCTACCTGGTTGCCGAAGAAGAAGGCACCGATAACTTGGCTAATGGCGCTCTTAATGCCCGTGGCACCATAGAAGCGACCAAGCGTGCTGACGACGGTATTGGCGTGGCTTTAGAGTTCGCCAAGAGTCATCTCAACACACTCGTCATCACTGCAGCTGATAGCGAGGCGAGCGGCCTCTCCATTTTGGGGAACCCCGTTCTTGACGCCGCAGGCAATGTGGTACCTACACAAGTGTTACGTAACCGCGCCGGTGAAATATACTTCACCGAACTGCTTGATGGCAGAGACGGCACTGGTACACCGCCCTTTATGTCCGCACCCGATCGCAATGGCCGCCGCTTTCCTTTTGCCATAGCATGGTCATCGCGCTGGGACCACTCTGGCAGCATAGTAACGCGCGCCTTTGGCCTACACTCTGACATGGTGAGTGGAACTATCGACAACACCGATATCTACCGTATTAAGTATCGCGCTCTCTTTGGTCGCTTGCTGCCATAACGACTTTACCCTTACCCATTGAACAANAAGGAGACGGACTAAGTCCTTTCGGACAGGTCCCGTCTCCTTTTAAACATCCTTGCTTGCCCCTAAACTCGCGCCCTATTAAGACNATGTCGCTATAGAGACCGCTTCGCGTTCCTAACTACAACTGGTTTAAGTATTTTTTGGCGTAGCTCACTGCCTCATCGGTGCTGACGCCCTGCTCTACCGCTTGTCTCACGGCACTTTCCAAGAGACAGGCCACCATTGTCAGCCCTACCTGTTCTACAGCGGCCTTAAGAGCGGCCACTTGGGTGACGACATCCTCACAGCTTCTGCGTTCCTCTAGCATGCGCTGGAGGCCCCTCGCTTGGCCTTCAATGCGCCGCAAGCGCATTTGCAAGTCGGGCATGGCTTTCTCCAGAATTTCGGCGTTGGTCGTGGACACCATGATGAACACCTCCAAAAATGCTTTGTAGCAGTAAATTTGTTGTTGACTACCCCTGTGGGTATAATATATCCTCTATCTTAGATGTGGTTAAGCCTTGCGTTCATGATATCACTTTGTAATAAATTGCGAAAGCCGAGGTTTTTTCGAGATGGAGAGTTTTGATATTGCCATTATTGGGTGTGGACCAGCGGGGCTGTCGGCAGCGATAAATGCCAAGATACGCGGCAAGAAAGTGCAAGTTTTCGGGGCAGAGGTCTGTAGCCCAAAACTTGAGAGCGCGCCTTGGGTAGAAAACTACCTTGGCCTCCCCCTCTCGGGGTCTGAATTAGGGCAACGCTACTTAAAACATTTTACCGACATGGGGCTGACTATCCACCGCCATAGAGTAGATACCATTGTCTCAACAGGGACCGGTTTTATGTTGGCAGCCAAGGGCGAAATCTATGAGGCCCGCAGCTTAATTCTCGCCACGGGCATCTCACAAACAAGCTACCTACCTGGAGAACGCGACTTTGTGGGTCTTGGCGTAAGTTACTGCGGAACATGCGATGGTCCTCTCTACAAAGGCAAGGTAGTTGCGGTGGTGGGCTACACCAGTGAGGCAGTAGAGGAAGCCAATTTTCTCGCTACGATTGCGGCCAAGGTCTACTTCATTCCGCAGAACATACCTTTTGCGGATATTCATGACGACATAGAAGTGGTGCCCGGCAAGCCTATCGGCATACTAGGCGAAGACCACCTAACCAAGCTGGCGCTACGCGACAGAGAACTACAAGTAGATGGCGTGTTTATTTTCCGCGAGGTAACACCGGTGGAGCAACTACTCACTGACTTAGCCCTCTCGCAAGGAGCTATTGACGTCGACCGACAGATGGCCACGAATATTCCTGGCGTTTTCGCCGCCGGTGACTGTACCGGACGCCCCTTTCAGCTCGCTAAAGCAGTAGGTGAGGGGGCAGTCGCCGGTCTTAGTGCGGCCTCTTTTCTCGATAGAAAGCCACGCTAGGCCTCGTCTTCACCTTTAATTACGGCCAACGGTTTGAGGCGTGCTACTAGCCGGGTCATGCCGATATCTGCGAGCACTGCACTGACAGCATCGATGTCCTTGTACGCCGCAGGCGCCTCATCGATAATACTACGCATGTTTCGTGCACTGACGAGTGTGGAGCCCAAGCTTCCATATAGTTCGCTTTCGCTGATACTTTTGCGGGCGAGACTACGCGACATACTCCGACCCGCCCCATGATTGACCGAGAAGAATGTTTCGCTTAATAGGGGTGTACCAACTACGACATAGGAGCCAGTGGCCATGCTCCCCGGCAAGAGGGCGGGATGGCCACTTTGTTTGTATGGCTCTGGATTCTGCGCATGCTGAGGAGGAAGCGCCCGCGTGGCGCCTTTGCGATGAACGAGTACTTTTTGCCCAAAATGCTCTTCAAATTTGGCGATATTGTGGGCGACGTCATACACCTGCCGGACCTCGTGTGGGGGCACATTAAGCACCTCGCGCAGCACCTCGCGCACCGCATGAGCCATAAGCTGGCGGTTGGCAAAGGCGTAATTAACGGCACAGGCCATCGCACTGAGGTAGCGTTGCCCCTCGCTAGACTGAATGGGAACGGCAGCAAGCCCCTTGCTCGGCAAGTTAATACCATAGCGCGGGGCGGCAAGCAGCATAAGCTTAGAAAAATCTGTGCAAGTTTGGTGCCCTAGCCCTCTGCTACCGCTATGAATTAGTACAGCGAGGGTGCCTTGCCGCAGCGAAAAACTGCTGGCCACCTCACTGTCTAGCACTTTTTGCACGACACAGAACTCGAGAAAATGATTTCCCCCACCTAGGGTTGATAACTGCCCGACGCGCTCTTGGGCGGCTTTGGTAAGGGAACTTGGGTCGGCCCCAGGTAACGTTCCGTTTTCCTCTGTCAAGGCCAGGTCGTTAGCGTTTCCGTAACCCTGCATAACTACTGCCTTCGCACCTAGGGTTAGGACTTCGCGGGCTAAATTGCCGCGGAGCTCGCCCTGGGGACTTTTTTTGCCAATGCCAGTGGGGATGCGTGTTTCTAGCGATAGCATCAACTGCCGCAGAGTTTTAGCACTGAGCTCCGCTGCCTCGATATCAGTAGCCAGCAATCTAACACCGCAGTTAATGTCCATGCCGACAGCTCCGGCTGACACCACCCCAGACTCGGCATCGGTTGCTAATACGCCGCCAATGGGCATGCCAAACCCACTGTGCATATCGGGCAGACCCACAACATGCTTAAAAGCCCCAGGCAGACAGGCTACGTCTCGTAATTGCTGCAGAGAATCATCCTCACCTAGTTGCTCACGCAAGGCATCGCTTAAATAGACGCGGCCTTCTACCAGCATAGCGCCGCTCCTTGGCAACCGATAGAGGTTCTGCGCGATCTTGGTCAGCACGTGAAGTCCTCCTCTCTCTATGTGGCGCTAGAGGCACGCAGACCTGCTATGGCAGCACGGGCGAGCTGGTCGCAACGCTCGTTCTCCGGCACTCCCGCATGACCTTTAACTTTAACCCAAGTCACGCGGTGTTCCTTGGCGAGACTTCGCAGTTCACGCCACAAGTCCGCGTTTTCTACTGGCTGTTTCTTGCTGTTAAGCCAACCGTTCACTTCCCACTTGGCAAACCAGTTTTGCACAAAGGCATTAATTAGGTACGCGCTGTCGCTGTACAAGGTGACTGCACAGGGCATCTTTAGAGCGGCCAGAGCCATAACGGCAGCTTTTAGCTCCATGCGCTGATTAGTCGTGAGCACTTCTGCCCCGTTAAGTTCTTTGCGTGTCTCGCCATATAGGAGCACTGTGCCCCATCCGCCTGGACCAGGATTGCCAGAGCAGGCGCCGTCCGTGTAAATTACTACTTCTTTCATTACTTCTTCCTCAACGCCTTTGCCGTCGTTTACTTGTTTATTCCCTTACATTTTAGCACACTAAAAGGCCTAGCCGTTACTTGCTAGGCCTCAGGATGCCGCCTGAAGCGGGAAGAACCGTCCCTAGCGATTCAGCTGGCGGCGACGCGCAAAATCTCCTGAACGAAGGGGTGCTCGCGGTTGAGGCGACAAGCTGTGGTGGGAAAGTCGACATTGCTGGGGTTAGGCACCTTGTAGGTTTCAAGGATGCCGTCACCGATAGCCCTCGATACCACTCTCTGCGGGTCAGCCAAATGGCCTAGTACACGATTGGTCAAAAGCTTTAGCCCCACAAAGAGCATACAGGAACGCTCCAGCCCGTCAATTTTGCGAATGAGGTAGGCTACGTCTGGGGTAATAATCCCCGACTCCACGGTACGACTTTTTTCGATATTCAGTATGTCCTCGACGGTGCAATATTCATCAGCGAACTGCTTGAGGTCTCGACTTGTGGTCCGCTCGACACCTACTATGTGCACTCTTTTGCGCCGGGTACGAAGTTTTTTAATTACTTGAATCATATCCCTATCACCGCAGACAATGTAGTACAGATCGATATCCCCACGTGTGTAGACCATCTCAAGCGCATCTAGTGAAAGTTCAATGTCGGCTGCGTTCTTGCGTCTTCCTTCCTCTGAGGATACCGAGTAGACATGTCTTGGTTCCACGGAGCGGCGTTGTAGCTCGGTCTGCAGGCCCTTAAACTCGACGTGGTCAAAGTCTGCGTAGGCCAACATAAGTACTACCTCTCCGTATCTCATAGCATGTTGGCGAAGACCATCGACTAACCTCTCGGTTTCTGGGGTGAATCCATAGGCATTCTTAGTGCTCCAGTAGACATTTTCGTAGTCAATAAATACTGCCACATTACCAGTCATATCGCGCCCCCTAAAATAGTTTCGGCTTAATAATGTTGCCCATCGCCCCTCTACTCTATTCCGTTATAATCGCATACATGGTGAATCCCACTAGCGGCTCGGCATACCTATACAAACTACCCCAACCAAAACAAAGAGCCAGCCCATCAACTGGCTAGCTCTTACAGTACTATATGGTTTTCTGGGGTCTATACTCCCTGCAAGAACCAAGCATGCAGCCGAGTGTCACTCGTCATTTCGGGGTGAAATGTTAAGGCCCACAGGTGCTTGTGACGCACCCCCACAATGTCATCCCCGATAGCGGCGATAATTTCTACCGCGGGATCTAACGCCGTGATCAGGGGCGCACGAATAAAGACCAGCGGAAAATCGCGGATTTCGCCCACGTCGCCTCGCCCGATGAAACTGTCGAGCTGTGAGCCGTAGGCATTTCTTTGTATGGAGATATCCAGAAGACCAAGATAAGGCGTGCCCTCATTCACAATGGTTTTCGCCAAAAGAATAGCACCAGCGCAAGTCCCGAGCGTGGGCTTGTGTGAGGCAAACTCCCTCAGCGGTTCGAGCAAGTCATTGCGGGCGATGATCCTGCCCATGGCTGTGCTCTCCCCACCCGGCAAAATAAGGGCGTCGATGTCTTTGAGATCTGCACTTGTTCTAACCTCACGCGCCTGATGTCCTAATGTTTGGACTGCCTTCAGGTGCTCGCGAAAAGCACCCTGCAAGGCTAGTACACCTACGCGCATTAAGAGCCGCGCTCCGCAAATGTTGTCGCTAGACTCTGTATCTCAAGACCACTCATCGCCGTGCCAAGCCCGCGCGAGATGTGCGCCAGCCTTTCTTTGTCGGCAAAATGTGTGGCCGCCTCGACAATGGCGGCAGCGCGACGAGCGGGATTAGACGACTTAAAAATGCCCGAGCCCACAAAAACACCGTCGCAACCTAGCTGCATCATCAGTGCAGCGTCGGCAGGAGTGGCTAGGCCACCGGCGGCAAAATTAACGACAGGGAGCTTGCCTAGGCGCTTAACTTCTTGCAGCAAGGCAAAGGGGGCGCCAAACTCTTTGGCGAGAGTCATAAGCTCTTCGTCAGGAGCGAGCAGCACGCGGCGTATTTCCGACATCATGGTACGCATATGACGAACCGCTTCGACCACATTGCCCGTGCCTGCCTCGCCCTTAGTGCGAATCATCACTGCGCCTTCGCCTATGCGCCGCAAAGCCTCGCCTAGGTTACGTGCGCCGCACACAAAGGGGATTTCAAAGCGGTGCTTATCAATATGGTACTGATCGTCAGCCGGAGTAAGCACTTCGCTCTCATCGATAAAATCAATGCGCAGGGCTTCGAGAATTTGTGCCTCGACGAAGTGGCCGATACGCACTTTCGCCATGACGGGGATGGTTACGGCTTGCTTAATCTCTAAAATAAGCTCGGGGTCGCTCATGCGAGCTACTCCGCCATCGCGGCGTATATCAGATGGAACGCGCTCGAGCGCCATAACGGCACAGGCACCAGCTGCCTCGGCAATTCTAGCCTGTTCGGCGTTTACTACATCCATGATCACGCCGCCTTTAAGCATTTCGGCTAGGCCCTTGTTCAAATCGGTACGCATTACGAAATCCACTCCTTGACAATTGTTCAGTGTACCGATACAGTTCTAACTGTATGGCCCACACTGTCAAGGCAATTATAACTACTGTAGAAAGCTTGTCAAGGGGGAGAGAAAGCATGAAGAGGCCTCCACAGAGCATCTTAAAGCCACTTTATGTCAAACTGGCCGAACATCTGCGCAATAAGTTCCACAACCTGCCTCCACATAGTAAGCTGCCCTCTGTGCGTAGCCTCGCCGAGGTCTACAAAGTTAATCCTTCCACCGTTGTGTCCGCACTTAAGCTCCTAGAGGACGAGGCTATGGTGTACAGCCGCAAAGGCAGCGGCACCTATCGGGCGCCACAGGCTACCGAGCGCCCCCTTCCCAGAGCAGCACAACAGTTCGCAGTAGACTTCACTTCGGGCACTCCTTCGCCCGAGTACTTTCCGGTCGACGACTTCAAAATTGCTTTCCAGGCAGTGCTTGAACGCGACGGCGGTCAGGCCTTTGCCTATCCAGAAGCACAGGGCTACCCCAAGCTGCGACTGTCCATCGCCGGCTACCTAGCAAGTCAGGGCATGGACGTTGATCCGGACCAAGTACACATTACCTCGGGTGCGCAACAGGCGATTTTTCTCTTGGCCCAAGTACTGCTCTCCCCGGGGGATACCGTTCTCATGGAATGTCCGAGTTATGGAGGAGCACTGCAAGTGTTCGCGGCCTGTAATGCGCGTGTCATCGGTGTTCCTTTAGGGTATCAAGGCCTGCGCGTCAAGGAGCTTGCTCAGGCACAAAAACAGAACCCGAGGCTGATCTATACCATTCCTAACTTCCATAATCCGACCGGAATTAGTTACGGTCATGAATCTCGACAAGCACTCATTGCCTTTGCACGACAGAACGATTACTACATCATCGAAGATGACCATATCTCTGAGCTTTACTACACTGCTTCTCGCCCGCGCCCACTGTGGCAGGACGCGCCTGACAGGGTGCTGTACGTGAAAAGTTTTTCGAAGCTTTTTATGCCTGGGCTACGCCTTGGTTTTCTCGTCGTGCCTCATGCGCTCAGCGCGGCGCTAAACAAGGCCAGGCAAGCGGTCGACCTAGGAAGTTCGGGGATAACGCAACGCGCCCTCCAATTTTACTTAGAGAGCGGCAAATGGCAACAGCACCAGGAATCTCTGCGCCGCATCTATGGTGAGAGAGCAGTCGCTCTCTATGCAACTTTAAAAAAGCATCTGCAGGGTGAAGCGCACTTTAGCCCGCTCAAGGGCGGTATGAATTGCTGGGTGGAGTTGTCGCCCGCAACGCAGTCTAACGCCCTACTAGAGCTAACCGCCCCCCAGGGAGTGTCGTTTACTCCCGGCGCACAATTTAGCCTGGCGCCCTATGACTACAAAAACTATCTGCGGCTTAGCATTGCCGCTACTTCAGAAAGCCAGATTAGCGCCGGCATGGCCATTATGGCAGCGAGCCTAGCTAAGTTAAACCGGCCAAAGCCGTAGAGCATTACTCGCTCTCAGTCTAGACCTGCGCTCTCTGTCATTGTATCCACTAAAACAGTTGTTTCCCAGGCGCTGGCCACAGTGAGCACGCCATCATACCGCAGTCGGCGTAAATGCGAGGAGACTGTTTGCAGCGCTCGTGCAGGTGTATTGCAGTCTAGACTGAGATGCGCCAGCATAATGCCCTTAGTCCGCTCTGTAATAAGTGCCGTCAAGGCTTCGCCCGCCTCGTCATTTGACAAGTGGCCGTACCGGCCCATAACGCGCCTAATGAGAGACCACGGGCGTCCGGAGCTCTGCTCCATATCGCGATCATGGTTGCTTTCAAAAATGAGGTAGTCACAGCCCAAAGCGCCTCGCACAACCTCGTCCGTGACCTCGCCAAGGTCTGTGACTACAGCTACACTGGTGCCATCGGGCGCTGTTAAGCGAAAACCTAGGGGCGCGATAGCGTCATGGGATTTCTTAAACGCGGCAACCGTCAAAGCACCCGCGTGGACGCTCTCTCCATGCTCCATAGCTCGGCACAGAGCATGAGGCACAGGCCCAAAACTGCTCTGCCCCGACCACAGCAAGTGAGAACTGTAACTGGGCACATGGTACTTGGTGGGGAACGGCGTTCTAAGTTGCAGAGCACGAACATGATCCCCATGTTCGTGGGAGACAAATATTCCATTTAGCGTGTGAGGGTCAATGTTTAGGGCCTGCAAGCTCTTTTCGAGCCGGCGGATGGGCAGGCCACAGTCAACTAGCACATTTGTGCTTCCCCAACCGACCAAGTAGGCGTTGCCATGCACGCTTGAACTGGCCAAAGAAACAACTCTCATCTACATCACCGCACCGATTATATCATAGCTAGGAAATACACTGTGTTATTCGTGAGAGAAAAAAGACTACCCGCTAAAGGGTAGTCTTTTTCTAGACAGCCTATCTGTAAGAAGGTTCTCTACGACCTCTGTTGTCACGATGTTGCCGCGGACGCGAGTGCGGCGGTGCGTTGTGTGGCGGGCGAGGGCGACGCGTGCTACGCAAGGGAGCCTCTTCCGTAATGGCTACCGGTGTTTCATCCGGCTCCTTGGTTATCATCTTTAGCGCTGCGGCGACTAGGGCCACTGAGTCCGCTCTCTCTAAGAGCACCTCAGCCGCTGAGGTGTAGTGCTCAATGGTGCCCTCCTCAACAATCTGCAGCAACTTTTCCATGCTTAATCTGCGTTGTCCTTCAAGAGCCTCACTAAAGCTCGGGCTGGGGCGACGCTTAATCTTGCGATTAATGATGCGCTCAATAACGCGTAGCAAGTCAAGTTCACGCGGGGTGACGAAAGTGGTAGCCTGGCCTGCCCTTCCGGCGCGGCCAGTGCGTCCCACACGGTGCACATAGCTCTCTGGGTCTTGGGGAATGTCGAAATTGTAAATATGCGACACGCCTTCAATGTCTAGTCCCCTAGCGGCAACATCTGTCGCCACTAAGATATCAATGGTGCCCTCTCTAAACCTACGCATGACGAGGTCACGCTTCGATTGCGTGAGATCACCATGAATGCCCATCGCCGCATACCCGCGCTTAATGAGGGCCTCAGAGACCTCATCGACACGACGTTTAGTCCTGCCGAAGACAATTGATGAACCTGGGGTAGAGGTGTCGAGCAAACGGCAGAGAATGTCAAACTTCTGTCCCTCTCTAGCCTCAGTATAGAACTGCTCGATGGTCGATACTGTTAGCTCCTTCACGGGAGCCGCAACCTGCATCGCATTCCTCATAAAGCGTGTGGCCAAATTTCTGATGGCTTCGGGCATGGTGGCAGAGAACAGCATCGTCTGGCGCTCTGCGGGGGTTTGCTCTAATATCTTTTCGATATCTTCGATGAAGCCCATGTTTAGCATCTCATCCGCCTCATCGAGCACGACAAAATTAACACTTTGCAGCCTAATGGTGCGCCGACGTATGTGGTCTAGAAGTCGCCCTGGGGTTGCTACAATGATTTGGGGATACGCCCGCATGGCGCGCATCTGCCGATCGATTTCCTGCCCGCCATAAATGGGCAAGCTACGAATTCCCTTAACCTGACCGATACGGTTAAGCTCCTCTGCTACTTGCATAGCCAATTCTCGCGTGGGGGCGAGCACTAAGGCCTGCACATAGTTGACATTAGTTTGCAGACGCTCCACCAAGGGAATGCCGAAAGCAGCGGTCTTGCCGGTGCCGGTTTGTGCCTGACCGATGACGTCCTTGCCCTCTAGGGCAAGAGGAATCACCTGAGCTTGGATAGGCGTCATTTCCTCAAAACCCATCTCGGCGATGGACTGCAGAACCTGTGCTCCTAGTGATAAATTAACAAAATTGGACAACTTTACATCTCTCCTGTTTATTTCTTTATGGTGCATCCCGCGGGCGAAGGGCTTTCGCAAGCACGCCCGACTCAGCATGCCCAACTGTAAGACCTTCTCTCAGACTCAACAAAAAGCCTCCAACACTACTTTGCGCAGTACCGGAGGCGGCAATTCACACCGAATGCGAGGCGAGTCACCACACTTAGGTACTATAACATAGCAACTAAAACTACACAAGTCTTTTTATGGAACAAGTGTCGCCCTATGCTAGAAACCTTGAAACAAGGTATACCCGATCTCGAAATTGCCGAGCGGACTCATCCACAACTTTTCAAACAGAGTGACGCCTACACCCTCCGTAAATTCGCGCCGCTCGAAGTAGGGTGTGCCGCGTTCACGATAGACAACTACAACCACACGCCGCGGTTCTAGGCGAATGTCCTCTATTAAACTGTCGAGTACACGCCGTCGCCCCTCCTGATCTACTTGTTCTTGGCTCCAGGTTGTACCCTCTACGATAGGGCCACGCAGCAGCTCGAGCCGGTCAAACTCGGAATCCATCATGCTTTCTTCTTGTTTCTCTTGCGTCCAAACACCATCATTGATGATGTAAGTGATGGTGAGCGAACGATCGCGCACGGCCTCTCCCCCCGAAGGGTCACCAACTGTCCCTGCGATATGATACTTCGTCAGGCCACGGCGCGCCTCAATAGAGCGAAGAGACATCTCGTGATCGTATCCCGAAAAACCAGAGTACTTCCATGTGAACCCGCTCACATTAGGCAGAAATCGCTTTAGTTCTCGATCGTAACGGTTGACGAAGAGACCACAACCCGTAGCCCCTACAACTACCACGGCGAGCATAAGTACTACCAAGTATGCGCCTTTCTTCATGTGTCACCTCCAATCTGCAGAATTACGCCCCTTGACATGGACCATGACCTTCGATAGTATGGTAGCAGTAACTGAATAATAACCTTCGGGGTCGGGTGTAATTCCCTACCGGTGGTAATGCGCAAGCTAGCCCACGAGCCATTTGGCAGACCTAGTGTGATTCTAGGGCCGACAGTAAAGTCTGGATGAAAGAAGGTATGGCATTATTTCTTGTGCTATCTTTGCGCCCCGATCGTTGTCGGGGCTTTGTTTTGTTGACGGTGATGGCCACACTCGCACCAGGCAAAGCCAGCACAATAAGGGAGGTTTACCTATGAACAAGCAAACACGCAACTTAGTCATCATCTCGATGCTAGCAGGCATGAGCTACATCCTCATGTTTGTCCTGCAGGTTCCCCTGATCCCCTCCGCGCCTTTTCTCAAATATGATCCTAGTGATGTACCTGCCCTTATCGGCGCGTTTATCTTCGGCCCTCTCGCCGGAGTCGTAATCTCGTTTATTAAGGCCACACTATTCCTACTGACCAAGGGTACAAGCGGCCCGGTTGGATCTATACAAAACTTTCTGGCGTCGGCGTCTTTCGCCTTGGTGGCTGGGCTAGTCTACAAGAAAATGCCGACTAAGCTCGGCGCCTTCATCAGTATGATCGCGGGTGGGCTCGCTATGACGGCCGTCATGCATGTATCTAACGCCACATGGGCCCTAGCCGCTTGGGGTGTGCCAGAAGCGGGGCGCTCCGCTATGCTTTTGACCGCCATCCTACCCTTTAACCTCGCACGTATGACAGTTAGTACTCTCATTACTTTCCCCATGTTCCTAGGTGTTATGCCCATCCTCAAGCGGCTTGGCTGGATAGGTATCAACTAGAAGTAGATTATTCATTTAGTGTTTGCGAAACGGGTTGTAGGCGGCAAAGCGTCCCACTACTTCTTCGACATCAGATATGGTCATAAAGGCCGTCGGGTCAATAGCGAAGACCGTTTCTTTAAGTTGGACTAGTTCAAAGCGAGTGAGCACGCAGACAATCACTTTACGCGGTTGTTGTTCGTACGCCCCCTCGCCGTGGAGAAAGGTAACCCCACGCAGCAGCTTTGCATTTAGAGCCTTGGCCACTTCTTCGGGTTTTGTGGAAACGATCAGCACATTTTTCTTGTCACGCGAGGACTGCATCGAATCAACGATGCGGGCCGTGACAAACATGGCCAGCAAGGTGTAAAGGGCCGAGGTCAAATCAAAGAGCACGGCGCCCAGGCCCACGATGATGGCATTGAAGGCCATGAGCACTTCGCCGATGGATAGCGAAAACTTGCGGTTCAAGATAACCCCCAAGACATCCGTACCGCCGGTAGAGGCCCCTGCTTTAAACACCAAGCCGAGCCCCAAACCGTTCATAGCCCCGCCAAAGACTGACGCGAGTATAATGTCATCTACGGCGGGGCTTACTGGTACCCAATCCAAAAACGTAGAAAACATCAATACGGCAAAAGAAGTTAGCATAATAAACTTACCGCCGATATATCTGTAACCAAGGTATAAAATGGGCAGGTTGAAGATCAAGACAAGTATGCCAATGGGCCACCCCGTCAGTGTACCAATAATAATGCTCATGCCAGAGACTCCACCCGCCAGCATGCGGTGGGGCAAGAGCATCATGTTAAATGACGCTGCCGAACACAGCGCACCAATAAGGATGACTATAATCGGCCACACATAACCCTTTATGATTTTCATCTCGATTACCTCCTCGCGAGCGTTCCCCTTGAGTATAACACGCAACTACTATCGTAGTGTTAAGGCAACTTGCGTTGTTCGGTCCGTCTTAAAAGAACGTGCTACGCAGTGGCCACTGTGCTATAATTATTTCGCATGAAGGGGAGTAACCTTAACTCGGCGTCAACATACTGGGTGATGAGCCCTGGCTGCCGAGGCCAATTTAATTGGCTGGTGAGACTTTCGGCGCACAGCGCCGAGAGTCTTTTGTTTCTAGAGACAAGAACCGAAACCGAGGAGGAATGAAATTGTTAGTCTCCCTCGTTACTGCTGCCTTTGTTGTCTTTCTGGCCGAGCTAGGCGACAAAACCCAACTAATGTGCATGGCCTTTGTGGCCAAGTACGGCATGCGACGGGTGTTTGCGGGGGCAGCTGCGGCAGCTGTACTTAATACAGCGCTAGCCGTGCTGATGGGCGAGGGCCTGACTAGGATTATTCCGCTCTCCACCCTGCAGCTCTTCGCGGGCATGGGCTTCCTAGTGTTTGGCTTCTGGACCATGCGGCAGGGCGAGCGCGAGGATATGTGTCCCTCGCAAACCGCTACCAAGAAACATCCTTTTTGGACGGTTTTCTTCTCTTTTTTTGTCGCAGAATTTGGCGATAAGACTCAGCTGGTCACGCTAGGACTTACTGCCAAATTCGACGCCCCGCTCCTCATGTGGGCAGGGGCAAGTTTAGGCTTGGTAGCGGCGCAACTAGTCGGCATCAGCATGAGCGGCTGGCTCAGCAAACGCGTGCCACCGCGTATTTTACAGGCCAGTGCGGCCATCATGTTTTTAGCATTTGGCAGCGCAACTCTCTACCAAAGCGCTCCAGACAGCGCAAAAACCCCTATGATCTTGATGACTTATGTAGCCCTCTTGGGCCTAACTTCTTATCTAATGGTGCAGAAGAAACGTATGTGCGACTAACCTGTTGCAGCTAGAAGGAGAGGAGGTCGCCAGCAGCACCATGAGCCATCTCGGTAGCAGTGTTACTTGCTCTACCCCACTTCTAGGCGGTCAGAGCGGCAGCAAGGTTTCGCGCCTCACAGAAGGGAGTGGCGAAACCAAGATCATTAAAACTACCCGCCGCGAAGACATGCCTGACTACCTTACGGCTAACTACCCCTCAGTCGACATGGCAGAGTATCTGTTCTACACGGAGCTTCAACCTAAGCTCGACCTACCCGCGCCCTCTCTACTCGGGCACGGGCATTTGCCGCAGGGCGGGGTATTCTTGGTGCTAGAAGATGTCGCGAAAAGCCATCGTCTGCTGCCTCTAGGGCACCACTACACGACTCTAGAGCTCTTGTCCATCATCGCTACCTATGCTCGCCTACACGGTAGGGGACAGAGGATAGCTGCCGCCGATAAGGCCTACTCATGGCTGCACCAAGACCCGCGCACTACTCTTGCCGCACACCTCGTTTTGCGACACCTGCAAGAGCTAGCAAGAAACGAGTGGACTAATGCTCTGGCAGCTGTGCCCCTTTACTCGCCCCGCCTGCCCTCTCTCTTGCGCGAGGTGGCAGCGCGCCTAGCCCACTTGCCTTCGACCATTCTCCACAACGACTTCTATGCGACAAATGTCGCTTTGCCCCTAGACTGCACACAACCCGCAGTCTTGCTGGACTGGCAACTTATCGGGCGTGGCCCCNTACAACTTGATCTCGCGAACATTGGCCTCCTCAGCGCAAGCCCGTGTTTTAAAGAAGTAGATAAAGATGCCGTGCTACTTGGCTACCTTGAGGCTTTGGCACGAGAAGGCGGCCCCAAAATCACTCTCAGGGCTTTACGCGAGCAGTATACCTACGCTGAGCTCTTGCTGGCGCTCGATTTCTTGCCACGCTTTGTGCGCGCCATGCATCGCGCCAATGATCTTAACGAGCCTTGGATTCCCTGGATGCGCGATGCCTATGCAACGAACATGGCCAATATTGCGGTTCATCTTTAACGTTCTTGGCGTGTGACGGTAACAGGCTGGCCCCAGTCGCAGAAAATATCGCTATGGCTGAGCAAAATACTCTGTCTACCAAGGGAGAGCACGGCCTGCCGCATTTTTGCTAGGCGTTCTCTGTCTGTGTTAAGAAAGGGATCGTCAAATAGAAGTGGTATGGTGCTCTCTGCGCTTACAAGATCAGCCATGGCCAGACGGAGTGCTAAGTACAACTGGTCCCTAGTCCCCTGGCTTAACTCAGCCGGGGTTACTTTGTTGCCCCGTTCGGCCACCACAAAGACGTGAAATCCTTCGTCAAGCCTAACATGGCGGCCTGTTCCCGTTATCGCCGCAAAGTAGTGCGTAGTTCGGTCTTCCATGTGCCCTCTAGCCGCTGTGTGAAACTCCTCGGCCGCGCTCTTTAGCTCGGTGATGGCGATTCCGAGCACCCGCGCCTCGCGGGTGTGCTGCCTTTCGCGCTCTAACACTTCTGCTAGCGCTTCTTCTCCGAGCGCTAGGCTTTCTGTGCTCTGCCCAACGAGGTAGCCTTGCCGATTGCGCAAGCTAAATATTTCCTGCTCGAGGCTTTCAACTTGTGCCCGTGCAAGTTCCAATTGTCTCTCGAGCGCTTTCTTGGCTTGGTCCACACCGAGCACATCGTCGGCCTGCTCAGGTGACGGCAGCCCAGGATACTTATCCACATGCGCTAGCCACTCTTGGCGCGCTAACAACATATCGGTAGTAGCATCTATTTTGCGACGTGCCAAGGCCGCTATGTCAACTGCATTGTAGTTCGCTAGCAGGTAGGCTAGCTGGCCTTGCCTAGTACTAATATCTTGTTGCGCCTCTTTTTCGGCCAGGGCAAGGTCAACGTCAATCTGCATCAGCTGCTTGCTTAGCCCCACATATTCTTTGGCTTGCCGTTCAAAATCGTCCCAAGATGCTTTACGGAGATCGGCCAAGGCATCACTCAATCTTCGCCCCTCTAGAGAGCAAGAGGAAAGCGCAGAGACTTCGGCGAAGTAACGCGGCAGACCCCTGACACCGTCAGAGCTTCCGCTAGACAACAGGGCGTCGATTTTCTGCCTTAACTCAGTACTGCGACCTTTCATGTATCGCACGCGCTCTGCGGCCACTCGTTGGCCTTCCCTGACGGTCCCTTCCCTCTCCTTGTACAACAAAAAGTCTTGCCTCGCTGCGACCAGTAACTCGCTCGAGCCTACATCCAGAAAGGCAGAAGACAAGTCATATGAGGCGAGAGACCCCTCTGTCTCGCGTAGCTCCCCCTGAAGGATACGAGTCGCCGGGTTCTTTCCGCGCCAAAATAGAGAGACGGCGAGGCCAAGAGCAAGGAGCAAGACCCCTGCCCCCACCCCCATCTGCCCTCCAATAGCCATGACGGCCAATGCTCCAGCTAGTAGCCCTGCTACTGCCGGCCAGGCTGTGCGGCGAGGGCGAGAAAGCGCCTCTCGTAGCCTGGCCTCTTGCCGCGACTTTTTCTCAAGTAACGACTGTCGTGTACTAAAATTATCAAAATCCTGTAGAGATAGCGCCCGCGGGGCTAGCCCATACTTCTTCTCATAGTCATTCGCCCAGTTAAGGAGCAGAGCTTCGCTCAAGGCGACCTGTCGTTCACTCTCTAGAGCTTGTGCGAGGTCTTGCTCGCGTTCTTCAAGTTGTGCACTGAGCTCCGTAACAAAGCGGCGCACAGCATGTACATGCTCCACCGCATGTTCCCCTAAGAGGGCCATGAGCCTAAGAGCTGCGTGCCGAGTCTGTGCCGCGGCCTTTTCGGACTGTAATTCTCGCAGTCGGGGCAGCTCCCGCGCCGCCAGCTCCAAGGTGCTTTTCTCTATCGCTTGTGATAGGTTGCTGGCGCTAGTACTATCGGCGTCGATTTTTTGCGCCTTATCGCGGCTGGCCACATACTTGTCTCGCATCACACTCCACTGTTGCCAGGCCACTTGGATGCCAGCTTGGGCCAAAATGTTCGCCTTCTTGGCTCTTAATTCTCCCAACAGAGCGTCTAGCTTGCTTTCAACCTGCCGTAGCTCCTCTGTAGCTCCCCTTTGTTCGGCTAGACGAAGCTCTAGCTCCCGTCTCTCGTCCTGTACCTTCTCGAGGGCGCGTTCTTTAGTGCCGCTGCCCAGGCTAGGCGCATAGGCCCTCCAGTTTCGCGTCACATTCTTCAAACTATCCTGCAAGAACTCACGAGCCGCCAGGTGATGGGTGCCTCCACCCGAGATAAGCTCCTGCACCTTGGCATCTAGCGCCTGTCCCAGAGGCAAGGGTTGCGCCACATAGTAGGTGCTACGAAAGGCTTCGCTGCTAGTGACCCCAAAGGTCTCTCGCAAGAAATCTAGATAGGCCTTGTTTGGCTTATGCGCCTCTGGTTTATGCACCCCGGTAGCAGAGTGATGCCACTTACCGGCGGGGTCGACGCGTCTGACCTCAATGGTGTTCGTGGCAAATGAACGCCTTATGCATAACTCTACTCCTTGGCACGAGAGCCACAGCTCACCCTCAAAAGAGCTGCTCCCTCCCCAGTGTCGATACTGCAGTGCAGGCGCTTTCAGACCGAAAAGTACGCCACACAGGCCCTCGGCCATAGTGGATTTACCACTCTCATTGGCGCCTAGCAAGATATTGCTGCCCGGCGAAAAATCAAAGACGGCTTCGCCGCCGTAGAGCCCCAAGCCGCGCAGAATCAGTCGCTTAAACAATACCATTCCCCACCGCCTAATGCTCCTTGCCAAGCGCCGCCAGGCCCAAGCGAAGGGCCTGCAGGCACTCTTGTTTTTCTTCGACACTAGGCGCAGCTTCGGCTTTGGCCAAGAGTTGACGAGCAAAGTAGCCACGCACAGTGACTTCCTCGGCAATCTGTGACAGATAGAGCGGAGAGAGCCCCATGGCCTGGTCAACTACTTCGCAGTGGTAGCACAAACCCCTGGCGTAGGCTGATACTTTTTCACCGGCCAGCGCAAAATTCTCGGTGCCTTGTAGCACGATGCGTACCAGGGCTTCTTTATCTAGGCGCTCGTCAAGCCAGGATCGCAAGTAAGCCTCATCGGGCACTTCATCTAGGTTAAGTGTGAGAACCCGCTGTGGGCGCACCGCGAGCGCGACGCTACGTAGCGTGGTTCGACCACTGCCTAGTTCTACCAACTGTACCCGGCCGGTACCGCAATCGTCAAGACCTTTGCCTTCTATGGCGCCACAGTATGATATCACCATTTGTCCGAGCTGATGACTTCGCGCTTGATGAAAGTGCCCCAGGGCCACATAATCATATGCTGCTCTGGAGAGTTCCTTACTTGACAGAGGCAGACTTCGCCACGTAGCAGGGCAATCTAGTGACCCGTGAAACACGCCGATATGTAGGCCGGGCAGGTCTTGCCGTGGCAAATCGGCTAACGGGGCGTCGCAACGCGTGGTGCCACCGGTGTAGGCCACGCTGTAAAAGTGCACCGCCTCGCCGCGGATGGCGTAGCTCCCCACATGCGCAGGTTGGGGATTCGTCACCAGTACCCCCGGCCAACGCTCCGCATACTGGCGGTAGACAGAATCGTGGTAGCTAATTTCATCGTGATTGCCTGGAACGGTTAGCAGAAACTTACCCCCTTGTGTAAGGCGCGACAGCTGACGCAGCGCCCCCTCTACCAAGGCGGCAGGGGGACGATGGTGCTCAAAGAGGTCGCCTGCTATGATGACGCCATCAACACTTTCCAGCGGCGATAGGGCAAGATCAACGGCCTTCCTTAAGACTGCATCACGCTCCTCGGCCCGACTAGCAGATTTGTCCCCCAAAAATGCTCCCTGCCAACCCAAGTGAAGATCCGACAAATGCATTAAAGTGACTACAGACCTCACTCCTTCCCCCCAAAATCTAGCTATGACGCCCCTTAACAAGATGCTATACTAATGACAGTGAACAACAGCCCGCCTCGGCGCGGCATAGACGCCTATGGGAGGTCACACCGAGTGGAACTAGTTACGAGTGCCAAGAATACCCGCCTTAAAGAGATACGCAAATTGGCCCAGAAATCTTATCGAGATGAGACTGGCCTCTGCTTGGTAGAAGGCATACAGCCATGCCTGCGCGCCATTGAGAACGGCCACGACGTGGAACTCTTTATCTACTCCCCAGAAATACTGCGGAGCGAGGCAGCGCTCGCCATGGTAAGTGACCTAGAGAAACGCAATACAAGTATACTAAGAGTGAGCAAGGATGCCTTTGCTTCGCTTTCTCTGCGCGATAACCCCATGGGCATCGCCCTTGTGGCGAAAATGAGGCCGACTGCTCTATCGCAAGTCGAGCTACGACGAGGCTCTATATTGACTGCTCTCTTTAACGTCAAGAGCCCTGGCAACCTTGGCACCATCGTGCGCACGGTGGATTCCATCGGTGGCGCGGGTGTTGTCCTAGTGGGACAGACCGCCGACCCCTACGACCCACTCTGCATCAAGGCCAGTGTGGGTACGGTGTTCAACGTGCCCATCATCAAAGTGGCCAGTGCGGATGATTTTCTGACCTGGTGCCATAGTCGGCAAGTAGCGCTCATTACCACCTCCGCCCAAGCGAAGGTAGACTTAGCAGGGGCCGCATTCTCATACCCCTGCGCTGTGCTCATGGGCAGTGAGGGGCCCGGACTGCCGGAAGACGTACTATCTGCCGGACGGTGGTCAGTGCGCATTCCCATGTATGGGCAGGCTTCATCTCTCAATCTAGCTGTGGCGACAGGTATTATCCTTTACGAAGTGAAAAAACAACAGACCTGTCAGTAAGTCACGAACGAGTTGTTGAAGGCTGTCCAACCATGCGTTTGGACAGCCTTTCTGCTTTCTTTAAATGTTCTGGGGAGAAAGTCAATTACCGGGGAAGTTTACGCGGCGGGTTAAAGGTAACACCCATGGTATCTACAGTCACCTTCTTCATCCTAGCCCGCGGTTCGAGAGCCAACCCATTGGCAGCTTGGTCGCTAGGGCCAGCGACAATGCGGTCGACTACCTCCATGCCGCTAGTGACACGCCCAAAGGCCGCGTAGGCACCATCAAGGTGTGGGCTTGGCGCATGCATAATAAAGAACTGGGATCCGGCCGAATCATACAACTGCGAGCGCGCCATGGAAATAACGCCTCGTTCATGCTTTAGAGCATTGCGCACGCCATTCTGCGCGAACTCGCCCTTTATGCTGTAGCCTGGGCCACCCGTGCCATTGCCGTCTGGGCAACCGCCTTGAATCATAAAGCCCGGTATAAGGCGATGAAAGACCAGCCCATCATAAAAGCCCTTCTGCGCAAGGTAGATAAAGTTATTTACGCTCTCCGGCGCAACCGCTGGGTCTAGCTCTATTTTGATGATACCGCCATCTTCCATCTCAATTGTGGCCACTGGTTTTACCTTAGGCTCCTCTCTTTGGCAAGCAGTCAAGGTCACCATAGACAGGGCCACCACAAATAACAGTGCGATTAGCTTTTTCACTCACTATGCCTCCTAATTAATGGTCTTGCGTTTAGCATCTCCCCTCTGTAGTAATTAGACACGCCAGGCCATTTTCCTGCTCCTTCGTCGCAGCAACACCCCCGCCCACCTCCGAAGCAAAAGGAGCCGCCCCTAGAATTCACGATTTCAACCACAGAGTACACAGAGGCGTGGAAAAGAGAGGAAGATGGAACGAGTGCGATTATTCGGTATAATTCCTTGTTTCTCTCTTTTGTACTCTGCGTCCTCTGTGGTTAACAAACGTTTCTTCTTCGCATCGATGATTGGAGATGATTTCGCGCAAGAGGGGGGGCTTTCCACACAGTCTGCCGCCCCTAGCACTTGAGGGCGCCCGCAGCTGAAATACTCGATAAGCCGCGCGCCATAAACCCTTGGCCTCCGCGCGCCTGGCAATAGTTAGTAGGGAGAGTAGAACGCAAGCGTTCTACTCTCCCTACTTGTCGGAGATAGCTAGGTGCAGTTTCGCTTAGCGCTGAAAGATGTCCGCTAAGCCAATTTCCAGCCCGGCAAAAAAATACGATGTTAGGGTGTCTCCCTGTTTGTAAGAGGCGTGCTCATCAACCGCGAAGTCGTTAAACCCATAGACCATCACTGTTTGCTTATCGGGATCAACCGCCCAAAACTCCCTGACCCCGGACAACATGTATGTGTTGAGTTTGTCTACCAAGTCTTTAGAGCGGGTGCTCCGAGAAAGGATCTCCACACACAGGGTCGGTGTGCCCATGTACCGGCCCTTTTCGTTAACCGCTGCCTCTACGTCGCAGCTCACTAGCAAATCGGGTTGCATCACATCCGGCGTTTGAAAGCCCTGCTTGTGGAAGTGCACGTCAAACGGCGCGTAAAACACTTTGCACTTACCATCCTTTAGGTATGACCGCAATACCATGTGCAGGTTGCCCGAAACCTCCTGATGGAAGGTGCTCGGGGAAGATAGGAGCACAATTTCGCCGTTGATATACTCCATTCTGAGTTCACTTTTTTCGTAAATCTCCATGAACTCCGCATAGGAGACCTTTTTGCCGCCGTAGCTGTAGTCGAGAGCTCGCTCCTTAACCGTGAAGTAGCGCTCAATGTCTGTGATGTAAGGCGTAATCCTGACAGACTTCTTGCCATTCTTGGTAATGACAACTTCGTGGTCGGCCGATACATAGTCTAGATACAGCCCAAGGTTAATCTTAAACTCAGTAGCGGTAATGACCTTGGTAGTGTCGCTCATTCCCTATCACCTCGCACGACAACTATACATCATAGTGCGAAATATGACAAGATGGAGAATATCGCACGATCTGCACATGGCCCGTCCAAGTCAGTCAGCTATGAGATCTTTCACAAAGAAACTTTCTCATGCTACTACAGCAAGGCAGTACAGGAGCTTATTGCAGAAAGGGTCGCCGACATCCCAATCTATGCACAATAGTAGCTCCACCATGACTGCAGCGACAGAGCACGACCCCTAGGGTTGCGCCTAAGATCGGCCCGGCTAAGTAGACCCATAGCTCACGCAACTCGCCTGTAATAAGGGCTGGGCCAAGTGACCTAGCAGGGTTGAGCGATGCGCCCGAGATGGGGCCAGCAAGGAGAGCGGCTAAAGCAATAGTGGCACCTATGGATACGGCAGCCATGACTTTCTTTTTCTTGTCGGCAGTCGGAACGATGAGAATCACAAGCATCAGTAGTGCGGTCATAAGTATTTCTACCAAGAGCGAATGAGCAGCTGAAGTAGCGGGCATCGTCCCGCCTAGGGTGGCATGCTCTGGGAACAAGATGCCAAGCGTCGCACTGGCGACGACAGCACCACTTACTTGGCTGGCAACATAGGCGACTACCGCAGACCCGGGGAAACGGCCTGCGAAAAACAAACCGAGTGTAACAGCGGGATTTAGATGGGCTCCTGATACATCGCCAAACGCTGTAATCATGGCGAAGACTATCAGCCCAAAAGTGAAAGCAATACCGACGTGCGCAATAAGACCGCCGCTTAGGTCGTTAATAATTATCGCCCCGGTACCGGCAAACAACAGGCAATATGTTCCTATAAATTCTGCTCGGGCCTTCGCCCACGCACTTGGACGCCCCGTATTGCTTCCCGCAATCCTCACGCTTGTCCCACCTTCTCTATACTTAGCAACATTCGCTGCCGCCTGAACAATCACAGCTCGGCTTAGTACCTGTAAGCCAGCCCATAATAACGGCGTAAGTACAGCCAACTACCGCAGCAACGGATATGGCACTTGTCGGACAGTTTCTTGCACATGCGCCGCACTCCATGCATCCGTCTTTGTCATCTATCCGGGCCTTACTGTCTATCACACTGTACACTCTATGCGGGCAGACTTCAACGCATCTTCCGCACCCGCAGCATTTTTCGTCGGTCAAAAGGAGCGTTGAGACATTATACATACTATGTTGCTTCCTCACCATCGTCACACTCCTTGCAGTCGTCCACATTCCCCTCGCAAATACAATGTCCCTTGCCAGAAGTGAGGGCGCAGAAATATTCCTTGGCTTGGTTGATTGTGTCTACATCCAGAGAATAATACGTCCACTTGCCTTCTCTTCTGCTCCGGACAAGGCCAGATTCACACAACAACTTCATGTGGTGGGACAACGTAGACTGCGATATTTTGAACCGCTCTAAAATCATGCAAGCGCAAAGCTCGCCGCAAGAGAGCATGTCCATGATCATGGCCCTTTTGGGGTCGCCTAGCGCCTTAAAGGCTTTGGTGTGCTGCAAGAGTATTTCCACATTAACCTCTCATATTAAATAGTTTCGATATGACGATTCTACGCCTAAAATCGAAAAGTGTCAATGTGAAGGGGTAAATCTAGAGGATTATTGCACGACACCGAGCCGCCGCACGCTAAATATCAGAACGCCTGGCAGGAAACGAACATAGCTAACGACAAAGGGGACGACGAAAATAACATCCTCTGCACGAGGCATAATAGCAGGAAATTTCAGACCACATCGCGTACTCTCGTGGCGTACTCTATAGAAGACAACCGCTTGGAATAAAAAGGTGGCGATTGCCAACAAAGGGCATTGCCAAGGGTAAAACCACCCTGCGTCCAAGGGTTGGCACATCATGACGCCGTATTGGATGCGCGAAAAACTGAATCCCCCTACTGATGAGTAGGAGGACCTCCATACGGATGGCTCAAACAAAGCTTTGCGCCATCTGTCTCGTTGAATGCCGCGAGGGCATTACTCACAAAGGGGGTATAGGGCAAGTTTCCTGCTTCCTGCCTCTAAAGTAGTGCCGCAGAAGGAATATGAAGTGCATCTGGCGAAAGAATACAGAGTGGGGGTGAGCTTGTGCAATTCTCGCCGCGGCAGATGACTACGATGGCGCTAGTTGGGACGACAGCTGCGGCCAGCGGCTATCTCTTGTACCTCGCTGTGCCAATTCCGGGGTTAAAGTTCGCGCTATTGTCACCGCTTCTCAGCCTGATGATGGCCTTGCCAGTTATGATCGCCGGAAAGAGAGGCATCATTCTGGCTACGTCCTTAGTCTTGGCGACAGTGATGGGACTAGTGAGCCTCTTTATGAGCGCGGCTATCGTTATTGCCGGTGTATTGACCGAAGCGGCGGCCTGGTGCCTGGCGCGACGGGCCAGCAGTACGCGCTCCATGCGCTCCGTCGCAGCCAGCTATCCCACCCTGGCCTTACTGGTGGCTGCTACTCTCTCGCACTATGTCACTGGTAACCGACTCTTTGCTCTCGCCTGGCCGGTCTTAATCGTGCTCGTCGTTTTGACGCAGCTCTTAGGTACGCTTGGCGCCTTGGTGGCAGAACAAATTCTTCTACCACGCCTCTTCTTGGCGCGGCAACGATGGGAACGCGAGTAATGCAATCTTCTCCCCGCAGGTAGATCCCTGACAAAGGCGAATACTAGTAGGGGTGAAATTTAAGGAAAGGTGGTCCCTTATGACAAAAAAACATGTCCTACCCGAACTGCCCTATGCTTACAATGCTCTGGAGCCGCACTACGACGAGGCCACTGTGAAGTTACACCACACCAAGCATCACCAGGCCTACGTCGATGGGCTAAACAAAGCCGAGGACAAGCTTGAAGAGGCACGCGTCAGCGGTGACTATGCCTTAATCAAGCACTGGCAACGTGAGCTCGCCTTTCATGGCAGTGGCCACATTATGCACAAACTCTTCTGGGCCACCATGTCGCCAACGGGAGGCGGAGAACCAACGGGCCACATCCTAAAGCATATTAACGAGAGTTTTGGTAGCTTTGAAGCGTTTAAGAAACAGTTTTCCGCTGCTGCTGCAGCGGTAGAGGGCTCTGGTTGGGCGCTGCTCGTTTACTCCGCTACGCTCCGCAATCTCTACATAACTACCATCGAGAAGCACCAGGACGTGACTTTAGTAGATGGCATGCCACTTCTCACGGTGGATGTTTGGGAACATGCTTACTACCTCAAGTACCAGAATCGCCGCGCCGAATGGATTGCCGCTTGGTGGAATATCGTGAACTGGGAGCATGTCAACCACTTGATTGAGCACTAGACCTTTTGGCAAGAGAGCTGGCCCTACTGGCCAGCTCTCTTTTCTATCTCTGCTCCCTCGGGGCCGCCTAAAGTCACGCAAATTAAACCGTGAGGCAAGTTGCCACGCCACAACTTCTGGCCAAGGTACAAAGCTCCACCATGTAGTCATCGCTCGGCATGTGCATGGTGGGGAGCAAAGCTTGTACGCCGCGGGGGCGAAACTTAATAAGTTTGTAGCGAATGCGAGGGTCTCTGCTGATTAACCGACTTGCTTCTATAACGGTGTGACAGTTTGGCAGTAGGTCTGGCACAATAACGGTACGGATTTCATAGATTTTCTGAAGTTCGATGGCATAGCGCAAGTTTTGCAGCACTAAGTTATTGCTCTGCCCGGTCAGCTGTAGGTGAACAGCCTCGTCCATGGCTTTAATATCGAACATACAAGCATCCACGTACTGGCAGAGGCGACGAAAATCCGCGTGGGCAAGGTGACCGTTGGTGTCTATGAAGACCTCAATCTTGTTATTCTGTAGCTCCTGGCAAAGTGCCATAAGAAAGGGCAGCTGGACTGTGCACTCCCCACCAGACAGGGTGACCCCCCGTATAAAATCCCGATACAACAGAACTTCCGCCACTAACTCCATGTGGTCCCTGCTGACAACATCGGCATCTGGCTGGCCGCTACCACCTAGGGGCTGCGTCTCTGGGTTGTGGCAGTAAAAGCAATGAAAATTACAGCCTTGCAGAAAAATGACTGTGCGATTACCCGGCCCATCTACACTGCTAAAGGGGATAATTTTACGGCAGTAGCCCTGCATTTATTCCTCCTGCGCTCGTAGCTTGCGGTGCAGTACTCCTTGGTTTTCGGCGGCCCCCTTGCCGAGCGTTACGGCACTATTTCGCACCTGCTTCCCGCGAGCTAGCGCCTCCATCTCCGATTTTTTGACTAGGTACCCCGTTATACGTACCACGTCTGAATCGGAGGAATAAGCCGAGAAGTACCGCAGGCCGTTCTTCATGGCCCCTCGCAATATGTCAAGGACGAACTCAGGGTTGCTTTTTACAGTGGCGTCGAAACTAAAGACATCGCCGATGCCGGAGGGAAAGAACTTATGGAAGGGCGCTGACTGCATGATATGCGCGTATAAAGTCGGCTCCTCGCCGATAGGGATGCGGCAACCTGGGGAACAGTCGAAATCCGTGTCTATGCCCACCTGCGCATGGAGTAGGTACTTGCCATGTGTGGCTTCTAGATACGGGTTAGTATGCTCGCCCACAAGCCGCTCAATCTCGGCTACTACCTCTACACCAAGGGCGGTGGCCTCTGCGTTATGACCAAATCTATCGCCTAGGCCTGCTGGATTGCCGCGCAGTGCGTTGATGCACTCCGCTAGTCCTACTACGCCAAACATCGCGGTAAATTTGTCACGGCGAAGAAGCCCTTCTGTAACAAGGAAGTTGCTAGCGAAGAACGATGACTCCTCCACTAAGAAGCGCACCCTCTCATCCATGTAGGAGAGCATGTGACGAACGGCAAAGGGCAGTAATGTGTCTTTAAACATTTTGTAGTCCTGCGCTAGCTTAGCCAGCCGGCTAAGATTAAGCCGCACCAAGGTGTAACTTCCGCCACCTATGGCTAAGCCATTGTAGCAAGACGCGATGGCATAGTCGCCACCAAAGTCGTGACGAAAGATGGCATTGTTAGCGAAACTAGGCTTGGCAGTTAGCAGGGCGGTTTGCACAGCATCGAGAGCCATTTCTTGGCTAGTGCTGTCATCGTACTTGAGAGTAAGGTTAGGCACTGCCGCTTGCAGCTCGCGCTGTACCCTGAGTATCATCCGACCCGCTACAGTCTCTTGTGGCCCCAAGTTAGCGTGGCAAAAAGAATCTGTCAGAGTACGATCGATGTGGAGTAAAAATCGCTTAATCGCTCTGTAGGACACTTCATCCTCTTCTACAAAGGGATTAAGGAGAATGTCTATATTGCCCAAGTAGACCGGAAAAGTGGTAATAGACGGCACCTGCTTGTAGAGAATAAGCAAGTTATGGATTGCGTCCTCAAGACTCTCTGGAGGGGACAACTCCAAGAATATACTCCCCTGCCGCATAAATAGGTCGTAATCGGGCACGGTGTAGCGCGGGCGGTAGGGCGCATTCCCCTCACCTAAGTCACAAATTACCCCCGCTTGACGTAGCTCCTGCGCCGCCTGAGAAATCGTTAGCACGTCAACACTGTTTTCGGCCACCCGAGCCAAGGCTACTAACTTTTGTCCGTAAGTGAGCAGGGGGTCTCCGATGATAGTTAAGACATTACTCATGGCGAAGCCTCCTCTTTGTTATTGTTGATAGTCGCACCAGTCGCTGAGTCGGCAGAGGTGGCATTGCGGCTTTCTCGCGTGGCAGGTGCGGCGTCCATGCCAAATGAGCAAGTGATGCAGAGAGATCCAGTCCTCGGGTGGAAACTTAGCACATAGTTCCTGTTCTACTTTCTCGGGCGTTCTGCCGAAAGCTAGCCCTAGGCGGCGAGCCACGCGAAAAACATGTGTGTCGACGGCGAGTGCCGGGACATTAAAGGCGGTAGCGGCAACAACATTGGCTGTTTTGCGCCCCACCCCCGGCAAGGCATTTAATTCTAAAAGTGTCGCGGGTACTTGGCAATTATACTTCGCACATAGATCACGGCAACAGGCGGCAATGTTCCGTGCTTTACTGCGGTAAAGTCCAGAGGAGCGAATGTCACCTTCTAACTCCTCTAAGGCAACGTGGACATAGTCTAGAGGGTGCTGATACTTGGCAAAAAGGCGGGCGGTAATGAGATTGACGCGCTGGTCAGTGCACTGCGCCGATAAAATGGTGGCGATGAGAAGTTCAAAAGGACTACTGAAGTTGAGCTCGCACCTCGCATGCGGGTAGAGCTCCCTCAGTAGTCGCAGTATTTCAGAGCTTTTAGGGGTCACTACCATCTGCTGGCGAACATGACGACGAGTGCCGTAAGTGAAAAACAAATGCTGACCAAGTACATGACGAGGACAGTCTGTTTCTGGCTGAGCCCTGCCTGCAGCAGGCGGTGATGCGTATGCCCGCGGTCGGCCACATAGATGGGTTTCCCACTTAGCAAACGGCGCACAATATTGTACACTGTGTCAAAAATGGGTAGCCCCAGGACCAGTAAGGGGACCAAGAGGCCTACTAGAGTCGCCGACTTAAAGGCTCCTTCAACTGAAACGGCAGCTAAGACGAAACCGAGGAAGTAGGCCCCGCCATCACCGAGAAACACTTTGGCGGGATTAAAGTTGTAGCGTAGAAAAGCTAGTGTTCCACCTACCAGCACCAAGGAAACTAGGAGGGTTGTGGGCTGCCCCATAAAGTACGCAATAATGCCCATGGTCAAAGCGGCGATGTTCACTATACCGCAGGCTAAGCCATCCAGGCCATCCATGAAGTTAATGATGTTGGTGACAGCGACCACCCAGACCACCGTCACTAGCCAGCTCAGTCCTGGAGCTAAGAAGATAAGACCGCCCGAGAAGGGATTAGAGAGAAACTCAACTTGCACACCGGCCCAGTAAAGCGCGGTAGCTGCTAAAACTTGCCCCAAAAATTTTGGTGCAGCGGGCATATCGCCGCCCCTGCTCTTGACTAGGTCGTCGACAAAGCCCACGGCGAAGGCTATGGTACCGCCGAGCGACAATCCTAGCGCGAAGCCTCTATCGATAGGGAGAGCCCATATCAAAAGCGAAAGGCCCATCCACAAAGCTGCCCCCACAAAAGGCATAGGGATCTCATGAACTTTGCGGGCAGAGGGTTGATCTACAATGCCGTGTTTAACAGAAAAACCATAAAGCCGAGGCATCATGGCTGTCACTACGGCAAAAGCTCCGCAAAGAGCTAACACATACAACAAATTACTTCACCTCTTTGCCATACTATGACTATCATAAATCGGCCTGTCCTATCTGTCTATACCAAAAGTGCAGTTTAATTTTGGGAAAGCTGTCTTTGTGGGTACAAAAGTCACAGACAGCACTATCATGGTCGCTTATTCTTTACGGAAAGGCTCGCCTAAGGCTGCTGGGGCCGTGGCTCGCCCCACGAAGCCAGCCAGCACAATCATGGTAAACACATAGGGGACGGCCTGAATGAGCTGACTGGGTATGCCGCCACCCTGCAGGCGCATTTGCAGTGCCTCGGAAAAGCCAAATAGCAAGGAGGCAGCGAGTGCTCCCAGAGGATGCCACTTGCCAAAAATCATGGCTGCCAAAGCGATGAAACCCCGCCCAGCCGTCATATCGCGCACGAACACACTCAGAGTACCAATAGAGAGATGAGCACCGGCAACTCCGGCCAGCATACCACTTAATACTACACAGGCATACCGGACACCGATAACATTTATACCTACAGTGGCAGCGGCTTTAGGATGCTCTCCCACCGCCCGAATCCACAAGCCCCAAGGCGTACGATACAAGACAACGAAAGTTACCGCCACCAAAAGTGGCGCCAGATAGACCAACGGCGTGAAAGGACCAATGGCAGGCAACCTGGTCACGGCTGGGCTCGTGCCAGCGGTCCCAAAGAATACTCGCATCATAAAAACCGTAAGACCGGCTGCCAGCATGTTAATTGCTACCCCGCTTACTACTTGGTTGGCCCGGTACTTAATGCTCACTACCGCAAAGATATAGGCCATGACGCCACCTGTAAGTATGGCCGCCAACACTCCTAGCCAAGGATTCCCAGTGTAGTAAGCGACGACAACGGCGGCAAAGGCGCCGGTTAGCATCTTGCCTTCCAGAGCAATATTTACTACGCCCGACCTCTCCGCATATATACCCCCGAGCGCGGCCAAAACTAGCGGAGCAGCTGACCGTAAAGTGGCCATCAAGAGAGTGATGTCAAAAACAGTACCCATTCTAGGCTGCTCCCTTCTTTTTCGGCAGGATTATGGCGCGTACAATCTGATCGGCGGCCACAAAAAAGATAATGGTCGCCTGTAATACCACAACAATGTCGGACGGCACATCGGTGGCAAAGCTTAGCCACACGCCGCCACTCGACAAAGCCCCAAAGAGGATCGCGGCCAGAATTACCCCCACAGGATGATTGCGTCCCAACAAGGCAACGGCGATGCCCTCAAAGCCAAAACCAGGCGAAAACCCGAGTGCCAAGGTTCTATCAAAGCCGAGAATGCGCTCCGCACCTGCCAGACCAGCTAGCACGCCAGAAAGCACCATGGCCATTACAATGCGGTTAGGAACATTAATGCCGGCATATTCTGCCGCCTTGGAGTTAAGTCCTACTGCCCTAATTTCGTACCCAGTGGTAGTTCTCCAGAGAAAGTAGTACAGGGCTACAGCCGCGAGAAGCGCCAAGATGAAGCCCATATTTAGACGCGCAGTAATGCCCGGAATAAAGTCGCTAAAGCGGGCGAGCAAAGCCGTGCTTAATATAGGTGGTGTCTTGGGAATCATTTCCCCAGGGGCACGCAAAACTTCAACTACCATGTAAGCCAACACCGCGTTGGCGATAAAATTCATCATAATGGTATTAATTACTTCGTGAATGCCGCGCTTGGCCTTGAGCCAAGCAGGGATTAACGCCCACAGGCCTCCGCCAAGTGCAGCAGCTACAATGGTCAGCGGCAAGTGCACTGCTAATGGCAGACCTCTTAAGTTGCTACCCACAATGGCGGCCGCAAGTGCCCCCATAAGCATCTGTCCCTCTACTCCGATGTTAAAGAGACCTGCCTTAAAAGGCAAAGCGACGGCAAGCCCAGTAATAATGATGGGCGTAGCCCGCGTTAGAGTACCCAGAATCCTATTCAGGCTGCCAAAAGCGCCGTAGAACAGGGCGGCGTAAGCACGAAAGGGGTTCTCCCCCATAGTGAGTATAATAACCGCGCCTACCAAAAGACCGAGTATAATGGCCCCCAGCGGAACCAAGATCTCCTGCAGGCCGGATTGTTTGCTTTCTTTACTAGCCATTGGTGGGTCTCCTCTCCTCAAGGTGCTGCTGTTCTTCGGGCCTGATACCAGCCATCATGAGGCCGAGTTGCTCCTCAGTGACCTCGTTACTATTCAAGATACCCATGATCTGGCCCTCATAAATAACAGCTACTCTATCACTTAGCGACAGCACCTCCGACAACTCGGGTGAAATGAGGAGGACCGCTTTACCGGCATCGCGATGCAGAACAATGCGGCGGTGAATAAATTCAATGGCACCAATGTCTACCCCGCGCGAGGGCTGCGAGGCAATCAGTAAATCCGGATTCTGGTGCATCTCACGCGCAATGATGACTTTTTGCTGATTGCCGCCCGAAAGAGAGCGGACCATTGTTTCCGCATGGGGTGTTCTAATGTCAAATTCTTCGATCATCTTGTCGGCATGGCTAGCCATGGCCGGTAGATTCAAGAAGCCATGTTCAGCAAAGGGTGGTTTGTAATGAAAACCGAAAATAAGGTTCTCCTTAACCGAGAAGTCGAGCTCTAGCCCTCTCTTTTGTCTGTCTTCGGGAATGTGCCCCACTTTACTCTCCTTAATTTGGCGAGCGGTAAACTGCGTGATGTCTTGGCCGTTAAGGCGCACGGTACCGCTTGACGCGCGGCGTAAGCCCGTAAGAACTTCCACCAATTCAGTCTGCCCATTGCCTTCGACGCCCGCTACTCCCAGGACCTCTCCCGCCCTAATCTCAAAACTTACACGGTCGAGCAGTTTTTCGCCAGATACATCCTTAGCCACCAAGTCCTCCACCGCGAGAATAGTTCTCCCGACCTGGGTAGGCTTCTTATCCACCTGCAGGAACACATGTCGCCCTACCATAAGGTTGGCTAACTCAGCAGGCGAGGTATCCTTGGTCGCTACCGTACCCATTACTTTACCTCTACGCATGACGGTCACACGCTGACTGGTCGCCATAACCTCATTGAGCTTGTGGGAGATGAAAATAATGCTTTTTCCCTGCGAAGTAAGGTTTTGCATGATGGCGTAGAGTTCTCTAATCTCTTGGGGGTTAAGCACAGCGGTAGGCTCATCAAGCACGATAATCTCCGCACCACGATAGAGAATCTTAAGAATCTCTACCCTCTGCTGTATGCCGACAGGCAGCTCCTCAATGGTGGCGTCGGGCTTAACACGGAGACCGTAGCGATGCGACACCTCGGAGACGGCTTTGCGCGCCTTGTCGATGTCTAAGAAGACCCCCTGGCGCGGCTCTGCGCCCAGAACGATGTTTTCGGCAACGGTAAAAGGGTTCACCAGCATAAAATGCTGGTGAACCATTCCTATACCTTGTGCGATAGCTTGATTTGGGTTCAGAATTTTAACCGGCTCGCCCTTGATGAAAATTTGTCCTTCGTCAGGCTGGTACAAGCCAAAGAGAATGTTCATCAAAGTAGACTTGCCAGCACCATTTTCCCCGATGATGGCGAGAATTTCCCCAGGGTAGAGGCTAATGTTGACATTGTCACTCGCTAGCACACCTGGGAATCTCTTCGTTATCTGTCGCATTTCTAAAATGGGTTGCATGGTAAATTCCTCTCCCGCGTCAAATTTACTCGGAACGAACTACAATCCTGCCGTCGGCAATCTGTGCCGATAGATCGGCGATAAGTTGACGAACATCAGCTGGAATTGCATCCTTCATCGCTTGAATAAGGGCGATTTGTGCAGCGTCATTGTTCAGGGCCGCTTTTTCTACGTCGGTGACAGCGGCGAGATCCGTGAGGCCGATGCCGCCTTCTTTTACGCCAAAGGAAGTCGCGCCTGCTGCAAATGTGCCCTCCTTGGTCGCCTTAATGGCATCAAACACGGCTACATCCACACGCTTCATCATGCTGGCGAGAATCGAGCCAGGCTTAACCCAGTTTTGGTTAGAGTCAACGCCGATAGCTTTTACGCCCTTTTCAGCGGCGGCTTCGAAAACGCCTTGTCCGCTACCACCAGCGGCATGGTAGATGATGTCAGCGCCTTGAGCGATTTGCGCTAAGGCCAATTCCTTGCCACGACCGGGATCTCTAAAGGCCGCACCGGTAGTGCCAATGTAGGCAGATTGCACGGTTACATTTCTGCCCCGCAGTGCATTGACGTGCTCAACGCCATGCATGTAGCCTAGTTTGAACCTAGTAATAAGTGGAATTTGCATGCCGCCGACGAAACCAACGTTGTTAGTTTCGGTCATCATGTTAGCCAAGGCGCCAGCCAAGAAAGAGCCTTCGTGCTCTCTAAAGACTAAGGATTTTACATTGGGCAGGTCGATAACTGTATCAACTACGGCCCACTTTTGCTCCGGGAACTCCTGGGCGACCTTAGTAATCGCGTCGGCTTGCAAGAAGCCTACACCGATAATTAAGTCCATCTTCTCTTGGGCAAATAGACGATGGAACTCTTCCATTTGCGGTACTTCTGCTGGCTCTTGGTAACTGAACTCGATACCAAGCTCAGCAACGGCTTTCTCCAAACCAACGATAGCGGCGTCATTAAATGAATTGTCACCCCTACCACCGGTCGAAAGAACTACCCCCACTCTAAAGGCCACGGGTTCAGGTTCGGGTTCGCGCAGCATTCCTGGCAAAATAAAGGCCAAGGCGACGATGAGGACGAGGGCAACTACGGCGGCTACGAGCAACTTGGTGTTTCCTTTTTGCACTTTTATTCCTCCTTATGTTATATCTATATATCCCGCAAATTGATGACAATGGTCTGCCCAAAAATAATGATCCGAGCATCCATGTCGATGTACGGGACTATATATCACTGTCCCTATCACTACGATAATAAATGAACTCGAGACCTCTGTCAAAGTATTTTTAGCCATGCCCCGTGGTAACAGTGCCGTTTTGCACAATGCTCGCGAGAGCATCCCTGTAAAAGCTTGGCGGCAAGCACTTCAAGGCGGCTAGAGCTAAGTGCTCTTGCTCACGCATCATCTGCAAAAATCGTTGTTCAGCACCAGACTCTACAATCCAGCGGCGCACTTCAGGCAAGTTCTCCGCGGCGAGAGACCGCTCCGCAAACGCGCGTATCAACTGCTCCTGCGGGGACAGGTGTGCAGCGAGAAGGAGCGGCAAGGTCACCACACCTTCACACATATCGCGCCCCACTGTTTTCCCGAGGGTGCTACTGTCACCGAAGTAGTCTAGATAGTCGTCACGCCACTGAAAGACGATGCCAAATCGTTCGCCAAATTCTCCCGCTAGGGCACGTATAGTGTAGGGCGATTTAGCGACCGTTGCGCCAAGCTTGGCGGCTAGCGACAAGAGCGCCCCTGTCTTGCCTTTACATTGTTCCAAGCAATCCTTGGCGCTAAGGGTTAGATCTCCCCGAGATTCTAGCTGCTTAAGTTCTCCTCGCACCATTTGTTCGACTGCTTCGCCAACGTCTTGCACCGCTTGATCGCCGAGTTTGCCTGCGTAACGAAGAGCGTGAGCGAAGAAATAATCTCCCCAGAGGACAGCCTTCTGCGGGCCAAACTCGCCACTTGGGGTCACTTGCCCACGCCGCATGGTGGCGTTATCGATAATGTCATCGTGAATAATCGAAGCATAGTGCAGCAGTTCTACCGCGGTTGCACCGTCTACAAGCTTCTCTCTACTACCGCCCAGCGCGAGACCCGTGTACAGGATCACCTTTGGGCGCAGCATTTTTCCACTCGATAAGGACGTCTCTGCTCCGCCCCGCCGGGTAAACTTTAGCGGCCCAGAGACAAGCACTCTAGACATGTTTTCTTGTACTGACGCGAGTTCGGCAGCGAGGTCTGAATTAGGCACAATCACTAGCCCCTCTCCGTGGAAATTTCTTGCTAGTTTTTGCCTAAGATAACCCACCTTATGCAGCTGCTCCAAACGGCTTGCCAGTCACCTCGCACGTATCACGACTTCTTGGAAGGTAGCAGCGAGGGCTTGACTCATTTCCTTAATACTCTGGAGCGGAGGCGGCGTAAACACCCTGCCGCTTAAAGTAACTTGTGCGGGGTTCACCGCCTGCAGTGCATAGACCCGGCCCTTACCCACAAAGGCGGCGATGCCCTCAATATCAGCCATGTCCACAAGCTCTGTTGACAAGGTGGTGCGAAACTCGTAGGGAACCCCTGCGGATTTGACAAGCTCAATCGAGTCCTTAATACGACGCAAGTCTAGGTGGGATACACCACAGGTCGCCGTATATTTTTGGGGGCTGTTTTTAACATCCATCGCGATGTAGTCAACTAGCCCGGCACGAAAAAGACCCTCCAAGACCTCGGGCCGATAACCATTGGTGTCAAGCTTAACTAGGTAGCCCATGGCCTTGACCTGACGGAGAAAATCAGTTAAAAATGGGGCGAGAGTAGGTTCCCCGCCACTGATACACACACCATCAAGTATCCTTCTTCGCCGATGGAGGAAGTCAAAGACTTCCTCCATCGGCACGACAGGAGACTTTTTCTCTACTAGCGAGGCATTGTAACAAAAGGGACAACGAAAGTTACACCCCCCGACGAACAATACCGCTGCCAGTATTTTAGGAAAATCTATAACGCTAGTTTTTTGTATCCCTCGAAAGAGTTTCTCCCCCTCAGTCATTGGCCGCGCATGGCTCAAACAATACATACTCTAGGCGGTCTCTAAATTCCTCTTTTTTGCCCAGATTCCAATTCTGTACAGGTCGATGGAAGCCCACCACCCTAGTCCAAATCTCTGCCTTGCCACCGCAAATGGGACAAGCAGCGTGCTCGCCCCTTTTATAGCCGTGCTCTGGGCAAACGGAAAAAGTAGGCGAAACCGTGAAGTATGGGATACGATAGTTCTCCATAACTTTACGCACTAACTGCTTGCAGGCAGCCACATCTTCAATCGATTCGCCTAAGAAACCATGGAAAACTGTTCCTCCTGTGTAGCGAATCTGAAGTTCGTCCTGCAGGTCTAGGGCGTCAAACATGTCGTCGGTATGATCAACTGCTAGTTGGGTGGAGTTAGTATAGTAGGGCTCTTTCTTGCCCGGAATAACCATCGTGGCATAGGCTTCGCGGTCAAGTTTGGCCAAGCGATAGGCCGTGCCCTCCGCAGGAGTGGCCTCCAGATTAAACAAATCACCCGTCTCCTGCTGGTAATCGACGAGCGCGCCGCGCATATGCTCTAACACTCTAATGGCAAAGGCTTGTCCTCGCGGTGTGGCTATGTTCTCGCCCTCGCCTAAGAGATTAATAATCGCTTCATTCATGCCATTAATACCGATGGTATTGAAGTGATTCTTCCAGTATTCGCCGAAACGCTCTTTGACTACCTGCAAGTAAAAACGGCTATAGGGATATAATCCTAAATCGGTATTTTTTTCAAGAACCTTACGCTTAATGTCAAGCGAAGATTTGGCGAGATCCATCAGTCGCTGCAAACGAACGAAAAACTCTTCCTCAGTGCGCGCCAAAAAGCCAAGGCGAGCCATATTAATTGTCACTACGCCAATAGAACCGGTGAGGGGGTTGGCACCAAAGAGACCGCCCCCGCGCTTGCGCAACTCACGATTATCGAGGCGCAAACGGCAACACATGCTTCGTGCATCTTCGGGAGACATATCGCTGTTGACGAAATTAGCGAAGTAGGGGATGCCATAGCGAGCAGTCATCTCCATAATGGAGTCAACCACAGGGCTGTCCCACTGAAACTCCTTGGAAATATTGTAGGTGGGTATGGGGAAAGTGAAAATGCGTCCGCTGGCATCGCCCTTCATCATGACATCGCAAAAAGCGAGGTTTATCATATCCATCTCGGCTTGAAACTCTCCGTAAACGGCCGCCTGTGGCTCGCCGCCAATGATAACGGACTGTTCGGCCAAAGTAGTTGGACAGATAATATCCATCGTTAAATTGACAAAAGGCGTCTGAAAACCTACGCGTGTAGGCACGTTCAAGTTATAGACAAACTCTTGGATGCCTTGGCGCACTTCTTTGTAGGTCAACTTATCATGTCGTACAAAGGGCGCCAAGTAAGTGTCAAAAGAACTTACCGCCTGGGCCCCTGCGGCTTCGCCTTGCAGCGTGTAGAAGAAGTTAACGAGCTGCCCAATGGCTGTACGAAAATGGCGCGGCGGCGCAGAGGCCACTTTACCTGGCACACCTCTAAAACCTAGCCTAAGTAAGTCCTCAAAACTCCAACCACAGCAGTAGGGTGCTAGTAAGCCGAGATCATGCAGGTGAAAATCTCCCCCTGTATGCGCCTCACGAACTTCAGGCGGGTAGAGCTGGTGCAGCCAAAAGCCCTTGGTCACTTCGGCGATGACATGGTTGTTAAGCCCCTGCAAAGAAAAATCCATGTTGGAGTTTTCATTGACCCGCCAGTCCTCCCGGGTGACGTAGTCTAAGACTAATTTCTGAGCGTCTACAAAGGACTTCTTATTGTGACGGATGTCTTCGTGCTGCAGACGGTAGCGAATGTAGCGCTTGGCCGTCTGCCTCTCGCCTACTTCCATCAGAGTCTCTTCAACGGTATCTTGCACCTCTTCTACAGAGAGGAAGCTATTCTGAGGCTGCTTTTTCTGCAAAGCATACATGGTCCTGTCCGCTATAACTTCAGCGAGTTTTCGCAGCTCGTCCTTGGCTCTATCTGGGTAACTAGCGATAAGCGCTTTGTGTATGGCCAGCGTAATCTTCTCTTGCCTAAACTCGACCAGTGAGCCGTCTCTCTTTCGTATCTGTCTGAACATATTTGTCGGGCCTCCTTGCACTACTACCTATAGAGTATGTCTATTATACTACATACTATATATAGTGATAGGTGCCTTGGCAGATTTAATATTTGAGCCATTTGTTGTTAGAAGACTACTTTTTCCCAAGGCACGCACCTCATCAAGTGGCCCACAAAGGCTTCTAAACCTAGCTGATCGGCCTCCGTAAAACGCCCCTTGATGGGGCTGTCGATATCTAGCACGCCATAGAGATGGCCCTCTTTCAGCAGGGGAATGACTATCTCCGACTGCGAAGCGCTGTCGCAGGCGATATGCCCTGGGAAGAGGTGCACATCGGGCACAACTATCGTCTCCCGCTGACAAGCCGCAGTGCCGCACACGCCGTTGCCGAGTGTGATCATGCTGCAAGCAGGCTTGCCTTGAAAGGGCCCGAGCATGAGCAGTCCCTCCTTAAAGAGATAAAAGCCCACCCAGTTAATGTCCCGCAGTTGATGCCCAAGCAAAGCAGCAGCATTACTTAAAGCAGGAAGCCACTCATCTTCGTACTCGATTAGATGAAGCAACTCTTTGTTAACGGACTGATAGTACTGCTTAAGATCATCAATCGGCAATTTTTCTGCGCGGTACATATCACAACACCTCTCCTTGGTTCAAATTACCATGCCCTGTTTCTAGCAGGGTTTTTTGTTGTTTGGAAAATATTTATTGTTTTATATGACTAATATATCATTTACAATGCATTTAGGCTGTTCTTGGCGACGACAGCAGCAAAAATCGAGAGGAGAGGTAATATTGAAGCTCAACTGGCAGAAAACAACGGCAATACTTGCACTTGCACTGACTGTAGCTCTTGTTCCCTTGCCTGGGCTCGCCAGAGCTAATGGCGCACGGGGCGAAAGAGTCGTCCGCACGGCTCTAAGCTACCTTGGTCGTCCCTACATTTTCGGGGCCACCGGACCAGGTGCGTTCGACTGTAGCGGGTTCACCCGCTTTGTTATGAACAGGGCGGTAGGTATCAGATTGCCGCGCACCGCGGCATCACAGTCAAGGGTAGGGCGGGCGATTGCTCGCACCAACCTCCAGCCTGGTGACTTGGTGTTCTTCCAAAACACCTACAAGCCCGGCGTTTCCCACGTTGGTATCGCCCTAGGGGACGGCAGAATGGTGCATGCCTGGACGCGCGGCGGAGTAAGAATCGACCGCCTCAGTCAAAGCTACTTTGTTGCCAAATACCACAGTAGCCGCACCGTTCTCCGCTAGTAGCAGCAAGAGCAGTCCTAGGACTGCTCTTTTTTTACATACGATCGTGAACTAATGATTTAAAGCGCGACAAATCCTTGCTCAACTTCTGCCGCTTACCACCATTATTTTTTTCGCCGTCACTCAAGTACTGCCGCAAAGCGGAGGCAGCTACCGCACGGACAGCTACCCCACCTAGCAGCACGGACTTGTCATGAGGGAAGGCGTCTCGCGGCCAAAGATATTCCCTCTCCAGGCGACCCTCGTAAGTGACGACATTGTCGTTCTCGTCCACCCACAGCAGCTCCCAAGCGATGTAGAGGCGCCCGCGCACCGCGGCGAAAGAGTTGGCCGTACAATCGACAATGCCAAAGCCCGCCTCGGTGAGAAGTATGCGCACCTGTGCTGCATCGGCGGCAAAAATATAGAAGCCGATATCTCCCGGTTCACTTTGGAGAGAGGAATCGTGCGCTGTAAGGGCCCACCCTCCCCCAAGCCACGCCCGCACATTGGCCTCATCCAACATTTCACTAATTTGGATGACAGTCTTTGTCTGTCGAGCGCGTCGTTTCACATCCATGCAGAGGCCTCCTGCTCTGTCTATAGCCCAATATTCTTTTCCATATTTTTATAATAATCGCTGTCGTCAGGGTTGACAAGAGCCTGACGCAAATCATCAGCAGATAGCACAGCCGCGTCTACGACCGCAGGATCAAATTGTGTGCCTCGGCAAGCTTTAATAATGGCTAGCGCTTCGCTCACGGTCTGTGCCGCACGGTAGGGGCGGTCTGAAGTTATGGCGTCGAAGGTATCGGCCACCGCGACAATGCGTGCCCCGAGGGGAATGGCGGACCCACAGCGCCAACCAGGATAGGCCGGGTAACGCAGATGGCTTTCGCCATCCCAACGTTCATGGTGGTAGAGCACAATCTCCCTCACTTCATCATATCCCTCGACATTGCGCAAGATACTATCCCCAATTTCGGGATGAAAGCGCATCTGCCGGTATTCTTCCGCAGACAGCACCTCCGCTTTAGCCAGTATAGCGTCTGATACACCTACTTTGCCAATATCGTGCATCAATGCGCCCAAGTAAAGGGTAAAGAGTTCTTTTTCGCGCAACCCCATCTTCTTGCCTAATACATAGGCTACTCGCGCCACCCTTTGACTGTGATTGCCCGTATTAAAATCCTTAATCTCAATGGTTACACCTAGTGCCCGCGCGGCATTAAGGAGCATTTTAGCGAGCTTCTGCTGCTCATGCGACAGTAGCTTGTTAGCCTCTGTGAGCTCTGCTGTTTTACGCGCCACTTGCCGCTCTAAGTAAATTCCTAGTACTAGTAGCCCCAGCCCGAGTGTAGCCAGCCCCACAGCCCCCATGAGAATGGGGACAAGCGGCGACTCACGCCCGACTTCGAGGGTTGGACCAAACCAGTTGGCATGCAGGTCATTCAGCACACCGGAGGCGTGTAGCTTTAAGAGGCCCTTGTTTAATATCGACACCAGTTTTTGATCACGATGGCGTGAAACTGCCATCGCATAATCTGCCGTGGTCTCTTCTAGGGGGTGCACAGTCCACCTGTACCTACCGCGCAAGCCGACGAAGAACCTCGCCACCCAGTACTGCTCTACCCAGGCGGCGACCCCACCTTGCGCAAGAAGCTGTAGCCCGGCTTCTGGGCTAGGTACGCCCACCGCTATTATGCCATGCGCCTGCAAGGCTTCGTAGGTTGCGGAACTCGTCTGCGCGGCAACGCGCAACCCCACCAAATCAGAATAGCCCCCCAAATGACTATCGCGCGGCACAACTAGAGCATGAAAAGTCTCGTGGTAAGGCACCGTGAAGTTGTACAGAGCTGCGCGCTCGGGCAGAACACGCATGCCGGTTATAAAATCGGCCTCACCGCGCTCGAGCTTGGCCCGCATCTCGGCCCAGGGGCCCTGGGTGTGCACAATACCTACGCCGAGCGCTCGCGCTAACTCTAACACGAAGTCCCTCTCAAAACCGGCGGCGGAGTCTTCTCTCTTGTAAGAAAATGGCGGAAAGTTTTCGTCCCCTACGGCGTGCAAGGTACCAAGCTCTGCCAAGTACGCCCTCTCATCAGGCGTCAGGGTGTACTCTAGGCTCGGAAAGACCAAGGGCGCCCCCACAAAGGCCAAGAGCAAAAGTAATAATACATACAGAGCCATGTACATCCTAATTATGCGCATTCTAGGTGGCCTCCTTAATGGCCATTGTCTTAGCTCCCCGCTTTCGACACCATTCTACAAACTATTCTCCATTATTGTTCGAGTTTCCTCTAGCGGGACTGTACTTGCTAATAATGGCCTCCCCCACTCGTATGCCATCTACTGCCGCCGACATAATACCCCCAGCGTAGCCAGCCCCCTCACCACTAGGATAGAGCCCAGTAACGCTACCCTCAAACCCAGCGTCGCGGGGAATGCGCACTGGTGAAGAGCTGCGCGTTTCCACCCCCGTCAGTAAAGCAGCGGGATGGGCAAATCCCTTTATTTTGCGGTCGAAATTAAGGAGCGCTTCTCGCATGGTCTCGACCACAAAGGCCGGCAAGCAGCTGGCTAAATCTGCCCCCTGCACCCCAGGGAGGTAGGACGGTTCTACCTGACCCCACTGCCCGGTCTTACGTCCCGACAAAAAGTCTCCCACCGTTTGGAGCGGGGCGCGATAATCCCGGCCACCCTCGGCAAAGGCTTTTGCTTCCCAGTGCCTTTGAAATTCGACACCGGCGAGAGGGTGCTTAGTAAAGAAATCTTCCGGCCCCACAGCAACTAGAAGCGCACTGTTAGCATTAGAGCGATCACGAGCTTGCTCACTCATGCCATTAGTGACCACGCCCCCTTCTTCTGAGGCCGCCGCCACCACTGCCCCGCCGGGACACATACAGAAGGTGTACGCTGCGCGATGACTGTTGGCTGTGTGGGCAAGCTTGTACTCTGCGGGGCCTAAGTTTGGGTGACCAGCAAAACCACCATACTGCGCCTCGTCGACAAGCTTCTGAGCATGCTCTATTCTCGCTCCGATGGCAAAAGCCTTAGGTACAATATCTACACCTCGCTCAAGGAGCATGGCAAAGGTGTCGCGGGCACTGTGGCCCACTGCGAGCACCACCACAGAAGCAGGAACAGTGTCACGACTATTAATGACCACCCCCCTTACCGCGCCGCGGTCTACCAGCAGGTCGGTAACTTGTGCTCCAAAGCGCACTTCCCCACCGGCTTCCTCAATTCGCCTTCTGATTTGTTTCACCACGCCCCGGAGAATATCTGTACCGACATGGGGCTTGTGTACATACATGATTTCTGGTGGCGCACCAGCGGCAACTAAGTCCCCCAAAACTTTGCGACAACGGGGGTCACGAATGGTGGTCGTCAACTTGCCGTCCGAAAAAGTGCCTGCCCCTCCCTCACCAAATTGCACATTGCTGCCTGTGTCAAGTACCCCTCGGCGCCAAAACTCCGCTACTTTTATCGTGCGGCTATCGACATCTTGCCCTCTCTCTAGGAGCAGGGGCCTGTACCCCCGCTCCGCCAATAATAGCGCCGCAAACATCCCTGCCGGGCCGGCACCGATAATGACGGGCTGGTCGGAGAGGAGACTTGGGCCCGCAGCAACGGGCGCGTACTCTTCACTAGGCGTCAGCGCCACGTCGGCATGGTAGTGACGGCCGAGGTACCTAGCCTCGTCATCTAGCTCCACATCGACCACATAGACAAATTGTATCCGGCGTTTATCGCGCGCGTCGACCGACTCCTTATGGATCCTCAAAGTACGGATAGCCGCCGTTGTTAGGCCAAGCTTCTTTAGAGCGGCATTTTGCACCGCCCCCCTTTGTTCTAGCGGCAATTTTATATTAGAAATCCTTATCATCCCAAAACCTCCCTACCAGCTCAGGTCGAAGGGGTGTCTCCCCAGCCTTGTGCCGAATTCTTTTAACCATGTAGCGCACTAGTTAAAGGATTTTGCTGAACATTGTCGAAATATGTTGCACTGTTGCTCAGAGGAGGTCTGGTGTGGAAAACCCAAAGAACTGCTTCGCAACTCTTGTTGAGGCCATAAAGCATGTACCAGATGCCGTTATGGCCATCAACACTGCCGGAAAAATTACCTTGTGGAACCCGGCTACAGTAAAGCTCACAGGGCTATCGCCTGAGGAGGTGCTAGGCCAAGGTTATGAAGTCTTCTCCTTGGGTTTTTACACCACAGCACGGCCTCTCTTACTAAACTACTTGCTTCGCCAGGAAGACCCCCCAGGAGGGGCCTACCTCTGGTCGCGGCGTGAGGCAGCGAGCATAATCGCCGAGCAGTTTGCCCCACAAGTGAATAATGGTGCTGGGGCACATCTCTGGGCCCGGGCTTCCTTGCTTGTTGACGACGCGGGTGTCGTAATCGGCGCAACCCAAGTTATGATCGACATCTCCGAAAGCCGTCGGAAACAACACGCCTTGCAAGCACTCACCGAGGAAATGACCGCCACTACCATCGAGCTGTCGGCGACTAACGAGCAACTGCTAGTCACTGAAGCAAGTCTTCGCCAGCAGTATAATGAGCTAAAACGCACTACGGCCCAGCTTGAAACTGCGCACAGCCAAATGGTAGCGGTGATAGAGCACGCGCCTGATGCTTCCTTTGTTATAGATGCCGATAAAAAGGTCATTGCCTGGAACAGGGCCATGGAGCATTACTCAGGTGTGCCCAAGGAGCAAGTGCTGGGCACAAAGAACTATGCTGCCGCCATCTACCAGTCGCCGCGCCCTCTGTTGATTGACTTTGTCGGGCACCCCGAAGAGGAAGTGCGCGCCTACTACGGCGAGTTCTTTCGCGAAACAGAGAATGGCGTTTTATATACTGAAGGTGTACAGCCGAATGTCTACGGCGGTAGAGATGCCTATGTGGCTGTCATGGCTGCGCCGCTACTCGATGCAGCGGGCAACATGGTGGGCGCCATTGAGTCCATCCATGACCTCACTTTAATGCGCGAAAAAGACGCTGAACTACGTGCGAGCGAGCAGCTACTGCGCGAAGTTACTAACCATATGAGCGATTTACTGTGTAAANTATCGAGNACCGGCATTGTCGAATACGTCAGCCCTTCATTTCTTGAGGCCGCCGGGATATCCCCCTCCGAAGTAATCGGCCATCATTACACAAAAAGTATACATCCCGACGACGCCCCCACGCTCAGACAAATAGGTATAGATCTCTATTCCGCTGACTCCCAAGGGAGTCAGCGCGTAGAGTTTCGTGCCCGCAATGTTCAAGGCATTTATCGCTCGCTTGACGGACAAGGCAGCGTGATACGCGACGGCGCCGGCGAAGTAACGGGGGCTGTCTACGTCCTCCGCGATGTAACTGAGCGCAAGGCTTATGAAGAACGCCTAGAGTTCCTAAGGCGCCGCGACACCTTGACCGGCAGTTACAACCGCAGTTACTTCGAGGAACAGCTAGAGAGCTATTGTGACGCAGCGAATTTTCCGCTGGCCATCATTGTCTTAGATCTCGATGGCCTTAAAGCCGTCAATACAACCCGCGGCCATCACTGCGGCGACATGCTGCTACAAGCCATGGTCAGTGTGGTCGGCAAATGCCTCGCTCCCGAGCATTTTCTGGCGCGTGTCGGGGGCGACGAGCTAGCTATTATTCTCCCGAACTCATCCACAGCAGAGGTAGAGGAAGTTTGCACAGCTATTGAAACCCGTGTCACCGCCTACAATTTGCAGTTCCCAGCACTGCCTCTAAGTGTCTCCCAAGGCTATGCTCTCAGTGAAACGGTTACTCCCCTCAAAGCACTCTTCGAGCGCGCCGACACGGTAATGAACCGCAAAAAACTCACCCACCGCCATAGCACTCGCAGCTCGCTCGTGCAGACGATGATGAAGGCCCTTGAGTCGCGCGACTACATCACCGAAGGCCATGCCGACAGACTGCAGGACCTAGTCACCGCCTTGGCCAAGGGTCTCTCTTTATGCGCGTCAACCATAACGGAACTAAGGCTACTAGCGCAGTTTCACGATATTGGCAAAATCGGCGTGCCCGACAGGATACTTTTTAAGCCGGACAAACTAACGCCAGACGAAATGAAAGAGATGCGTCTCCACTCAGAAATCGGGGCTCGCATTGCCGAAGCCTCGCCTGACCTTGCACCTATCGCCGATTGGATTCTTAGACACCACGAGTGGTGGAATGGCGCAGGCTACCCACTTGGCCTGCGGGGCGAAGAAATACCCATCGAATGCCGCATCCTAAGTATCGCCGACGCCTATGATGCTATGACCAATAACAGGCCCTACCGGCGCGCCATGTCGCACGAAGCAGCCGTTAAGGAGCTTTGGCGTTCTGCGGGCGAGCAGTTTGACCCCCACCTTGTCCCCCTCTTTACGGCCTTACTCGAACAAAGTATGGGGACGCATCTTGTTCCCCAGTAAGCTCGCCTCACCCAAGCTGTGCTGCGAAGACCTTGGCTTGGTTGACGCTCTCCGTGACAAACTTGGCCCCCATGCGTACCCCTAGTTCTTGCCCTACACTGCCTAGAGAGACGGAGCGCATGTCTTGCAGAGAGGTACCGGGGCCGCCGCCATATGTGCAAAAAATATGGACTTGCTTGCCCTGTACCGCGGCGGACTTAAGAAAGGTGCGAATGGGTGGGGCCATGGTGCCAGCCCAGACCGGGGTGCCCACTACCACTACATCATAATCATCATAGTCTACTAATCCTCGCTCTAGCTCCGGCTCGGACTTAAACACTGCTTCCTTGCCGCCTTTAAGATAAAGCCAAGCGCCGCGCAGAGGGTACTGCCTGACTGGCACCAACTCCGTAAAGTCAGCCCCCATTTCTTTAGCGATAGCCTTCGCTACAAGGCGGGTGTTGCCCGTCAATGAAAAACAAACCACTAGTTTCGCCACGCCTATCATACCCCTCTCCCATCTCACGTCTACATAACTAGTCTACCAAAGATGCGCCAGTTCTGAATAGCGCGTTCTTACTTTAGCTACGAAAGTTGCGCAGAACTACACACCAGGCAGGAAAATCAGTGGCCGGTGTGTAATAGATGTGCCATAGATATTATTGCCAAAGTAATTTTCATTAGCATCGCAGCAGGGACTAGGAAACGGAGGCACAAATCGATGTTTGGATTTCGCAAAGGGGCACAGAGTCCCGCCGCACACAGCGCTACAGCCAGTAGGGTCACCGCAAGCCGCAGTGTGGGCCTTCTAAAACGCAATCAGCGTTGTATCTCTAACAAAATAGTAAAGAACATGGCGGGCATTGTAGACGTTACAGATAATCTGCTCGAGATGACGGATACCATTGGTAATTATACGCAAATCCAAATGTCCTCAATTGGCAAAGTTGTCGACGAGATAACCAGTTACTCGGCTTACACGGAAGAAGTTTTAGCTAACACCGAAAGCTCCATGCAGCTTTCGCGCCAGACCATGGGCGTAGTGGATGAAGGCCACAAAACGGTGGATAAATCTCTCCAAGCCATGCGCGACATTGAGTTTGCGGTGGCCGAGGCGCGAGAAGTCGCTGCTGTGCTTGCTGATAGAGCGGCCGCCATCAATAGTATGCTTGAGGTAATCAAAGACATCGCCGACACTACCCGCCTGCTCTCTCTTAATGCCGCCATTGAGGCGGCACGTGCGGGTGATGCTGGGCGTGGCTTTGCCGTCGTGGCCAAAGAAGTCAAGCGCCTCTCTGAGCGGAGCGTTGACTCAGTGAACGACATCTACAAGACCATTCAACAGATCACGCAGAGCGTCGACAAGACACAGAAGGCCCTCTCTGTCATATTGGACAGAGTGGGCATGGGGACCTCAGCCGCTACCGACACCACCAAGGCCTTTCAGGCCGTGCTGGAATCCGTGCAGAGCAGCAATAGGGCTTTTGCCGAAATTAGCGGGGCTGTGTCCACGCAGACGGCCAGCCTAGAGAAAATCGTTACTTCTACCGAAGAAATGAGTCACACCTTTGACAAGCTCATGGCGATAGTGGAGACCACTTCTGTTTACGCCCATTTCACTAAAAACACCGTGGTGGCCATGGAAAATACTTCGTCTGAGCTAGTTGATATCTCCACTAAGCTCATGGCCGAAGTCAACCAAGCGGAAGCGAATAGCTCGCTGACCATTAACCTGCCCTACGCGCCCTCGACTTTTGACCCCCACCTAACTTCTGAGTTTTACGGGGCACAGCTCCTGTCTAATGTTCATCTTGGCCTGCTAGGAAGCGACTCACAGGAGCGCATCACCCCTGGACTGGCCAGCAAGTGGCATTTTGAGCAAGAGAAACTGACCTGGACTTTTTACCTGCGCAAAGGCGCTAAGTTTACTAATGGCAGAGAGATAACGGCTGAGGACGTCAAGTTTTCGCTCGAACGCTTAGCGGACCCTAAGCTTGACTCCCCCGTAGGCTGGGCGCTAGACTGCGTTCTCGGCGTACAAGAGTTTAGAAAAGGCCAGGCTCGCGATGTTTCCGGCATAAAAATCATAGACCGCTACACGGTGGCCATTAAGCTACATACGCCTTATGGTGGCTTTTTAACAGACCTCGGGCAATTCTTTGCCGGGGTTGTCGCCAAAGAGGAGCTCGCTCAAGGTAAAATCGTGGGCTGCGGGCCCTACAAGATTGTCGAACAGTCTAAAGAACGTTGTGTACTTGAGGCCTTTGCCGATTATAGCAAGGGCGAGCCATTTATTAAGCAGCTTATCTTTAAGTACGGAGACAAGGGCCTAGCTGAGGGCTTTAAACGCGGCGATTATGATCTCTTGTGGCACGAAACTGCCACCGTGCCGAACGAACTAAAAGGGCAACCGAGAACCGTGTCCATCACTGAAAGCATCATGGGCTACTACTACATTGGTTTCAATCTAAAATCAGATCACCCCCTGGTACAAAACAAAGAATGTCGCCGCGCGCTCTCCATGGCCATAAACAAGGAACGCATGGTGACCACCCTACTAGGTGGCATGGCCTCTGTGGCTAAGGGCCCCATACCGCCTAACCTCATTCCCAACCATGGCCTTAGCGGGCTTGAATACAACCCCAAACTTGCACGCGAAATAATAGAGCGCCATGGCATCCGCAATCTTAAGCTACGCATGCTGATGCGCTCTGACGCTAGCGGCGCTATCTTCAACCCCATCGCCGAATACTTCATGGAAGACCTGCGGGCCATTGGCATTGACTTTACTACGGAGTCTGTCACTCGCCCCGAGTACAGCAAGACAGAAACGCTGCAAAAAACGGATGTTTTCCTGCTGCGCTGGGTAGCAGATACACCCGACCCCGACAACCTCGTCACCCCCTTCTTTCATTCTAAGAACTCGCTCAACTACTTCAGCTACCACAACTCTGAAGTTGACCGCAAGCTAGACTTAGTCAAAGGCACTATTAACCCCAAGCGGCGCTTTGAAATATTTGGCGAAGTACAACAGCTGGTGTACAACGATGTCCCCGCTATCTTCCTCTACCATCAATCGATTGGGGCTACCTTTGGCGACAAGCTGAAAAACGTGGCCATAAGCCCTAAGGGTATCTTGAAGTGCGAAGACATCTTGCTCATCGACTAGCAGAACTGAATTGCATCTAGTGAAATACAAGGGGACGGCCAATATGGCTGTCCCCTTTGTCATGCTACTGCCGAACAATATTGAGATCTAAATTGTTGTTAACAAACCCGAGTACGACGAGAGAAAACTCCCGCGGTTTTTCATACATGGAGGCATGTCCACAGGCGGGGATGGTGACATGCAGCGCCCGTGGCAGGCGGGAAAGCATCTCCGCTTGCATCTCTATAGGCGTAACTTCATCGTATTCGGCTGAAATGAGCAGGGTATCTACTACTACTTCAGGCAGACTACTAACCAAGTTTACGTTTTCGGCACTAGCCAGTAGCCGTAAAGTAGCCTGCGCCACAGCCGGAGAGAAATTCTGGGCAAAACCCAGCTCACGCCTCCGTAGCCAGGCTAGCTGCTGATTATAAAATGGGCGCGAATAGATGCGCGGCATCGCCGCCCGAAAGAATGCCGCCACACCGCCTGCGTCTAGCGCCTGCGCCCACCCAGCCCCCACATCGCTAAGCCACGCATCTACGCGGGCCGTGGTGTTGGCCAGCACCAGCTTTGTTACCCGCTGGCTATGTGTCAGCGCCAGGCGCAGTGCCACTTGCCCGCCATAAGAGATGCCTACTACATGTGCACTAGCTAGCCCGAGGTGATCTAGGAGCGATAGCGCCACCTCAGCCTGCAACTCTTGCCCATAGGCCTGTTTCATTCTGCTTGATTTACCCTGGTCAAGAAAATCTAGGAGCAACAAGCGATTATGCCGCGCAAAAACGGGTATAAAGGGCTCCCAACTAGCTGTGCTCATAAAAACCCCATTGAGTATGAGTAAAGGGCTGCCTTCGCCGTGGTCCTCATAGAAGACTTGTTGGCCCGCAAAAAGGAAGTATGGCACGACAATTACCTCCTAGCTAGATATCCCAAGCTCTTGGCCTCACTCACCAGCCGTTCACGAAAATTTGGGTGGGCTATGGCAATTAGCCGCCGCACCCGCTCCGGCACATCAGTCCCGCGCAGAGCCGCGATGCCGTATTCGGTAACGACATAATCGACGTCATTGCGCGAGAGCGAGACTATGGCCCCGGGCTTTAGAGTCGACACTATCTTTGATATCTCTTCGCTCTCCCCCGTTTGTTTGTTGTTTACTTGTGCGGTCGAATAGAGGGCAATAAATGACCGCCCGTTTTTGGCGCGCTGGGCTCCTACGGCCGTATCTGTTTGTCCGCCTGTGCCACTGTACTGCACAGGCCCGATCGATTCGGAGCAGCACTGTCCCGTAAGGTCGACCTCTAGCGTGGTGTTGATGGAGACCTGATTATCGTTCAGACCGATTACTGCTGGGTCATTAACATAGCCACCATCTAAAACGATAACAGAAGGGTTATCATCAACAAAGTCATATAGCTCCCTTGTGCCGAGGGCAAAGCAGCAAACCGACTTGCCAGGATGGAGAGTTTTGCGTTTATTGGTGACCACCCCGGCCTTAATAAGCCTCATTAACCCTGTGGTCAGCATTTCAGTATGAATGCCCAGATGTTTCTTTGCTAGCAGCGAGGCAGCCACGGCATTGGGTATGCCCCCAATGCCCAGTTGCAAACAATCGCCGTCGTTGACCATGGCCGCAATATACTGCCCTATCGCTAAATCTTTGTCACTAGGAGGCGTTTCTGGCAGTTCCGGAATGTCGTAATCAACCTCGATGAAGTAATCAACGTCATCTACATGCACCTCGCAGTCGCCAAAAGTGCGGGGCAGCTTGGGGTTGACCTCGATAATGACAAGATCGGCTGCGGCGAGCATGGCCTTTTCGTAGACATTGCTCAAGGAGAGAGAAATGTACCCGTGTTTATCGGGCCTAGTGCCCGTGCCTACAAATATTTGCGGGCCTACGTGTGCCAGGCGCTTGCTGCTGGCCAAATGGAGGTGATTGGGTATAAATGATATATGGCCGTGCGCATGCATCTTACGCATCGCCCCTGTAAAGAACCAGCCCGCCATACGAAAGGTGTCTGTGTAGGCAGGGTTCATAAAATACTCGGCACTTAGCATCGGCAGGCAAGTCGTCACATTGACCTGGCTGACCCGCGAGGCAATGGTGTGCAACTCGGCCAAAAAGGCCCTGGCCTCTGCCGCAGCTAGGCCCGTCACAATTACATCGCCTGATTTAACTAAGCCTAATGCCTGCGAAACGGTAACCACTTTAGAGGAATAACTATACATGTGAGGCCCTCCTCCTTTTCTCTAACCCAAGAAGGTCTGCATGGCTTGCAGTAGCGCAGGTAGATTGTCCGTCAGTGGTGAGTGTCCGCATTCGGGTATGATCAGCAGGGTAGCCAACTGCCCCAGCAAGGACGCTGTCGCCATGCTTTCTGCCGCCGGCACCACTAAGTCATTCTCCCCATGCAAGAGCAGTACGGGGGATATAATTTGCCGCAGGCGATTGCTACCCATACAGACTCCATTATCTTGGTCGGTCATGTTGAAAGTGACCAAAGCATAATCTATGTCCACTAGGTTCCGTTGCTTCAGCATGCCATCTAGGTAGCGCTCATATCTCTCGTAGCTCGGTTTATTTCTCGTGTAAATGAGTGAATCCCAAACAAAACGCAAGAAGGCCCTATTTTCTGCCGCATAGGCCTGCAAAATTGGTAAGACCTGTACTGCGTCATTGGCTATTTCAGCTCTAGTTTTCAATTGTTCGCTTAAAATGGCCTGCCCGAAAGCATCCTTGCGATACATGGGGTAGCCCTTTACGCCCACCGAATCGATCAGGACGACCTTTTCGACTGCCTGTGGGTAGGCAGCAGCCAATTCAAGCGCTACACCGCCCCCAGTTGACCAACCGACAACTGCATAGGCGTCTAGCCCTAGTAGCCGCGCCGCCTCCGCGATGTCTGTTGCTAAATCCTGCAAGGAAGTTATCGCTCTGTGGTAGGTGGAGTCGCCAAAACCTCTTAAATCGAAGGCATACAGCTTGTAGTCGTCGGCAAGACTTTCGAGGAGCAGGTCAAAATGTAGCGACGAGCTCATATTGCCATGTAGTAGCACGACAGCTTTGCGACCCTGTCCTGCCGTGCGGTATGTCAGTACCTCTCCGTTTGCCAGCGCAATGTGACCGACAGCATCATTGTTCATCTTCACTGCTCACCCCAGCGCACAATAGCCGCGCCCCAAGTAAAACCCGTGCCCGCGCCAAGCAGGGCCACTATGTTGCCGCTTCGTAAAGCCCCTACTTTCTCGGCTTCCATTAAGCCAAGGACAAGGTCAGAGGCCTGCACATGCCCATAGTCCGAGAGATAGTAGCTCTGCGATGGAGAAAGACCAAGGCGCTGCAGAATCTGTTGGTGCACTGAAGGTTTAACATGAATTGGTACTAGAAAATCAAGGTCGGAGAGCCGCAGGCCGGCGCTAGCAAGCGCCCCCAGAACTACACCTTCGAAATTGTCTATGCTGACAGGGTCGAGATACTCTTTCATCTCCGCCCCCTCGACCAAGTCAATTTTGTAGTCGTCGGCAGCGGCACAGCCATAGTAGGACGGCTCTACAGAGCCCCCCGCCTGGATCTTGATATGACGATGAAACCTGCCGTCCGTTAGATGCTTCTCGGCCAGCAAAACATTCTTGCGCAAACCCTTTTGTAGCAAGGCTGCCCCTGCCCCATCGCCAAAATCGTACATAAACCGCACTCTCGGATTCCCATAATCAATGAGATGCGATTCTTTACTGCCCCCTACGAGTAGCACATGGTTAATCGCACTGTCGGTCAACATCATGGCTTTAGCGACCTTTAGTGCCATCGTAAAACTAGTACAGAGGGACATGATCTCTGTGGCGAAGGCATTTCTGGCCCCGAGCTCTGCTTGAATCTTGGCCGCACAGGACCAGACTGGGTAATCTTTATAGGCACTGCCAAAATAGATGATGGCGTCAAGCTGCAGGGGGTCAAAGCCTGCTAAAGCACGTCGAGCGGCCTCTATGGCCATGTCGGACACATGCTCATGCACTCCGGCGATGTGCTTTTTGTGGACCCCTAGCTTTTGTTCAACTGTAGAGACGGAAAGTCCGCTCTTTGCGGCTATATCGGCGCTCGTCTCAATTGCGGTGGGCAAGTAAAAGCCCAAGCTGGCGATGCCGACATGGTTTGTCCCTTCGATACTCAAAGCAGTTCCCCTCCTGATGATTCCATCAATTATCAATTCCGGCCAGCCCGCCGTGCCCAGGTGTCCCGCAAACGAAAGTAGAGACCGACTATGCCTGTAGGCATGAAGAGCACTACAAACACATATATGGCGCCAAAGAAGAGCAACCAACGCTCAAAAATGGGGTGTAGCGCACGCAAACCTAGGAGGTAGAATTGTGCTAGTTGCACAAAGGCGGTGCCAACGATGGCCCCGTAAAGAGTCCCCGTACCACCCACAATAGTCACCAAAAGGGCATTGAGTGTCTGCTGCACGGTCAATAAATCGGTATTAGCAAAACGACTAGAGAGGGCAAACATCACCCCCGAGAGGCCGCAGGCGATGCCGGCAACCTGTAGCGCCACCAACTTGTATGCTGCGGTGTTGTACCCAAGGAAGATAGCGCGCTGTTCGTTTTCGCGAATAGCCATCAACACCCGGCCCGTCGGTGACAAGATAAATTGCCGTAGCAGTAGCATCATGACCACCATAAACACCAGGGCATAGTAGTAGAAGGTCACGCGGTCGCGCAGAAAAATAGGAATAGGAAATGTAAGGCCGTCCGCCCCATGGGTAACGCTGCGCCATGTTTCTGCTAGGTGTCTCACTATCTCTCCTAAGGCCAGTGTTATCATGGCGCAAGCAACTACACTGCCGCCGCGAAAAGCTATTTTTCCCATCAGGAAGGCTGCGGCCATGGAGTATAGTACGGCCCCCACAAAGGCTAGGAGCAGCATGGCTGGGCTGACACCGAAATTGGCAAAGACAATGCCCGCGATATAGGTGCCCCCGCCAAAAAACAGAGCATGCCCCAAATTGATGATGCCCGAATAACCTCGCAAGAGGTCGTAACTCATGCCAAATACGGACAAAACAAATATTCGCGTCAACAGAGTGACAATGACTAGGCCCACAAGCTGTGGCATGACGAGAAGCACTGCTGCCAACAGAGTGAGCGCTAGCGGTAGTAATAAATCAAGTTTACCTGAAGCCAACGCCTTGTAATTAGGGAGCTTAAACAGCGGACTGTTCATCGCGACTTGCCCTCCCAACCAAAGAGCCCTGTCGGCTTAAATACCAAAACTAACGCCATCAGTAGCACATTTACCACAACGGCCGCCGGAGGGAAAAACCAAGCCACTAGAGCCCCCGTAAGCCCTATGAACAGGCTCCCCATCGCTGTGCCCACGAAACTGCCCATGCCACCGATAACAACTACGATAAAGGCCAGCACTTGATTATCCATACCCATGCCAGACCAAACACTTCCTACCAGAGGCACATAGAGTGCACCACCTAGGGCTGCGAGAGCTGCCCCACCGGCGAAAACAAAAGAGAAATATTTGGCGATGTCAATTCCTAGGGCGCGCACCATTTCTGGTGATTGCACCCCGGCCCGCATCACCATACCAATGCGCGTGCGGTTGATGAGCAGGTGGATCCCTACGGCCACCGCCAAGCCGACGCCAATAAGAAAAAGACGATATTCAACTATCCGTATACCGAGAATAACCACCATCCCATCAAGCAGGGACGGCCTCAGTGCCGGTAAAGCGGTAGCGCCCCACAAGAGGCGCGCGAGATCTGTGAACACAATCATAAGCCCGAGAGTAATGAGAATCTGTGCCGTCACCCGTCCATATACTGGCCGGATAAAGAGCCTTTCAAATATAAGACCCATCAGCCCTCCAACGGCCACCGCGGCGAGCAGTCCCAACCAAAAACTGCCCGTTTGCGCAAACACCCACACGCTCGTGTAACCACCCCACAGAAACATGGTCCCGTGGGCAAAATTTAGGATCCCCATCATCCCTAAAATAATTGAGAGACCCGCCGCCATCAGAAAAATGAGGGCGGAATCAGCCAGGCCATTAATGAGCAAGATGAAAAAAGTGTCCATCGCTCTACCTCTCCCCCACGAAGGTCGTCGTTACGCTCCGACGCTCAAATACTTGTTCTGCAGCTCCTCATCTAACTCTAACTCGCGAACGATACCACTTTTCACCGATTTGCCGCTATCTAGTATGTAGTAGCGATCCCCTACGGCACAGGCTAGGGCAAAATTCTGCTCGACGAGGATGAGCGTGCTGCGCTTTTTTACTTCTATAAGAGCCTCCGCTACTCTATCGACGATGATGGGCGCCAAGCCCTTGCTGGGCTCATCAATGAGTATAATCTTGTTATCATTGATGAGCGTTCTGGCGATTGCTAACATTTGTCTTTGACCACCACTCAAGTTAGCGGCAAAGCGGCGATAAGCGACCTTGAGATCCGGAAACAGATCTAATGCATAGGCCAGGCGACCCCTAGTTTCACTATCTCGTACATGCATGGCCAGCTGCAGGTTTTCTTCCACTGTCAACATATTAAAAACAACACAGTCCTCAGGCACATAGCCAAGACCATAGCGTGCAATGCGGTGCGTTGGCAGACCCGCCAGCGACGTTCCGCCCAGTTCAATCTTGCCCCCCTTTAGTGGCAATAGACCCATAATGGTGCGCAAGGTGGTTGTCTTGCCTGCCCCATTGCGCCCAAGTATCACCACTGCCTCACCCGCATATACCGCCAGTGAAACGCCCTGCACGATATGAAAAGGCCCTATAAAAGATGATACTTCCTCTAGGTTAAGCACCGGCCTCAACATACTTCCCCCCTCCTAGGTAAGAGGCGCGTACAGCAGCGTCTTGCGCTACCTGCTCCGGCTTACCGCTGGCAATGATAGACCCACTGGCCAGCACGATCACGCGGTCAGAAAGACTGCTCACCAGTTCCATTTTGTGCTCTATCAGTACCGTGGTCATGCCCTCCTTGCGTTTGATATTGGACAAAAGCTCGTACATGGCCGGCACATCCTCGAGCGCCATACCCGCAGTTGGCTCGTCAAGCAACAACACCTCTGGCTCTAGTGCCATGACCATCGCCAGCTCGAGTTTTCGCTGCTCGCTATGTGTCAAGTGGGCCGCCAAGTGCGCCCTTTTTTCCATGAGGCGCACATCAGCCAGCATGCGTTCGAGTGCATCATTAACGACCGCATAACTGTGAAAAGGCCTAAACAACTTGATTCCCACGCGAAAACGCGACTGTATCGCCAAGCGAATATTCTCCTGCACAGTCAGTGCCGGAAAGAGATTTGTCAATTGAAACGACCTGCCCAAGCCCATGCGAACACGTGCCACAGGCGATAGATGAGAAATATCGATGCCCTTAAGGAAAATCTGCCCACTACTCGGTCGCAGCAAGCCGCTAATCAGATTAAAGAGGGAGGTTTTGCCTGCCCCGTTCGGACCAATGACGGTGGTGAATTCTCCCTGCAGAATCTCTAGGCTGACTTTGTCAACCGCCTTATGACCCCCAAAAGCAAGTGTCAGATCTTTTGTCCACAGTACCGGGTTTGACACGGCAACTCCTCCCTCTTGACAGTTATGTTATCGTACGGCTCCTGCTGGCACAGTAACCGGTGGTGCTATGCGCCCGGCTTCAATTACGCGCACCAGGACAGGCACAGGGTGATCTACTCCTTCTACTCGCGTGAGTTCAATTTCAAAGAGTGGCTGCATCGCCTGGTGGTCCTCGCTTCTAAACCACCTGAGCCCCGTAGGTGTCTGGAATTCCATGCCCCGCATCGCATTTATTAGCGTGTCGGCATCAGTCACCCCGTTCGTCTTCTTCAAGGCCGTGACTATAGCGGAGGCGGCAGCCATACCGCCCGAGACAAAGATGTCCGGAGGTTGGTTATTGTGGTGCTTCTTATGTTCAGCTATCAGCCAGTCATTCATGGGGTTCGTTGGGGGTACGCTGTGGTAGTAAACTGTGAAGCCGCGCATCCCCACCATGTCGTTCATCAAGCGTAGGGCTGCTATTTCGGGGGCTCCCGTGACGATTTTGGTGCCAGCACCTTGTACATCAAGCTCCATAAGCTGCCGCCATGGGTTATTGGCGCCGGCCCACACCACGAAAAGATAATCTGGCTTGGCCTCTTTAATGCGCAAAATAAACGAAGTAAAATCGGTGGCCGTCGCCGGGGCAAATTCTTGCAGCACAACACTCGCGCCGCGCGCCATAGCTTGGGGCACAAAGGGTGTTACGGCGGCACGCCCAAAGGCGGTGTCTGGCGCAAAGGTGGCTATGCGCACTCCGGGACGCGATACAATGTCGGCCATGGCGGCAGCATCTTGCGCCGTGTTGCGTCCGCTACGAAACACATATCTGTTCCAGAATAGACCTGTGATAACATCCGCTGCGGCAGGTTCAACGACAATGACTCTTTTAAACTCTTGCGCCAGCGGTAAGACGGCCAAGGCGTCGGCAGAAGAAGTTGGGCCGACTAAGAGGTCGACCTTATCTTGCTCGAGCAGTTTGAGCGCTCTTTCGCGAGCCACATCGGGAACTGTGGTCGTGTCTTCCCAAATTACTTCGATCTTACGGCCCCCTACTTCCATCGTGCCGTCAGTAGCATACTTAAGCCCAAGCTCAAAACCACGGCGCATTTGCTGGCCGTAATCCTGTAGTGCACCACTAAGCGAGGCTAGTGCGCCGATCTTAATGGGTGGTTGCGCGGGTGTGGCTACCTCACGCGGGGCACAGCCTACTAGTGTTAATGCCAAAACGAGCCCAACTACTACTACACCAAGCAGTTTTCTCCTCAACAAATTCCCCTCCTTAATTTGTTTGTCGCTTACACCTCGAGAAACTACACCTGTTCCTAGTACACCTCCCTCTCCATTACACCGACAGAAGGAACCGACAAAATGGCGACAACGGGGACAGTTCTTTTTGTCGCAAATTACCGACAAAAAGAACTGTCCCCGTTGTCGCTGTCGGCGCGCACTCCTGCCTTAGGCGCGATGCCGTGATAGACAAAATCCATCAAAGCATCGAGATCCTCATTACTAACCTCTTTTTTCTCCCACAGAATCCAGCGCAGCCCCATAAACTCACCCATACCCATCAGGCAGTAGGCGACCGTAGAGGGGTCTATGGCGCGAATTTGTCCGGTCTCTATCGCTGCCTGTAACCCGGCAATATAGCCCTCGGCAATAGAACGGTAGTGTCGCTGGTAGAGCTCATTGTCCACGAATTCCGCTTCGCGGATGATGCGATACAGATTGCGGTTCTGTTTAGCATAGGCAAAGTAGGCCCTAAACCCTTCGCGCTCAATATCTAGCCGATTGTCTAAATCGGCAACTTTAGCTCGAATAGCCCGACGTACTTCGCGCGTTAGCTTATCAACTAGAGCACGATATATCTCTAGCTTGCTGGCAAAGTAAATGTAGAACGTCCCTTGGGCCACCCCTGCCCGCATGGTAATCTCAACCACGGAAGTAGCATGATACCCCTTAGTACCAAACAACTCCATGGCCGCCTCAAGCAATTTTTGGCGGGTTAAATCTCCCTTGGTGAGCGTTTGTGACACATGACTCACCTCTCATATTTGATAATATTATTCTATTACTAATTGCGCGAAAAGTCAACTAAAGAGTCTATTAAAAAAGCCCCCCTACAAGGGGAGCTTTTGTGAATTAACGCTGACTATGGCTGTTTTTTGGCATTTTGCTCGTCTATGGCGGCGATAAGTAGCGGCACCACCTGATGCACGTCCCCCACTATGCCATAGTCGGCAACTTTGAAGATGGGCGCGGCTGGGTTCTTGTTGATGGCCACGATCACCTGGGAGCCTTGCATACCCGCAACATGCTGGATAGCACCCGAAATGCCGCAGGCAATGTAGAGCTTGGGGTGGACAGTTTTTCCGGTTTGGCCAACTTGATGCGCTGACGGGAGCAACCCGGCATCGACTGCCCCACGCGAGGCACCAACCACGCCGCCGAGTTTGGCCGCGAGCTTTTCGAGCAGAGCACGACCTTCCGCGCTCCCCATGCCGCGTCCACCAGAGACGACTATTTTGGCATCCTCGAGATTGACCACTTTGCCCGCTTCTTTGACAATCTCCCTGACGATGGTACGCACGGTGACTTCCTGGCTGTGGTAGCTCTCGCGCACTAACTGACCGCTCTTTTGGTAGTCAGGCGTGATCTTCTTCATGACGCCAGGGCGCACGGTTGCCATTTGTGGGCGGTGGGCTGGGCAAAGAATGGTAGCCATCAAATTTCCGCCAAAGGCAGGGCGCGTCTGTAGTAAAATGCGCTCTTCTAAGTCAACACTTAGCTCTGTGCAATCCGCGGTAAGCCCGGTAACAAGGCGTCCGGCCACACGCGGGGCGAGGTCGCGACCAATATTGGTGGCACCCATGAGAATAATCTCTGGCAGATGCTTCTTCACCAAGCTGACGAAGGCGGCTGTGTAAGTCTCGGTGCGATAAAGCTCAAGCTCTTTATCTTCTACGAGGTAGACTTTGTCCGCGCCATAAGCGAAAAGGTCTGGCGCCAAGTTAGAAACGTCGGCCCCAATGAGTACTGCTGAAAGTTCTACACCGAGAGCGCCGGCCAGTTTTTTGCCTTCGCCGAGCAATTCGTAGGCGATGTTTAGCATTTGTCCTTGGCGTTGCTCGGCAAAAACCCACACTCCCTGGTAGGACTGGGGAGTGCATTCCTCACAAGCCTGCTCTTCCTCGCGATAGATGGCCGTGACGGGGCAAATCTCTAGACATGCTCCACAGAGAGTGCACTGATCGTTAATGACCGCAATCCCCTTGACCATGTCAATGGCAGCAAAGGGACAGGCAGGCACACATAGGGTACACCCGACGCATTTATTCTTGTCAATAATAACAGCCATTGTCTTCCTCCTACAGCAACTGCTTGGCAGCAAGTTCTTGCACGAGCTGCTGCACAGCATCTTTGTGAGTACCAGTTAGAATTTTGCCGGTCCCTTTCACAGGAGGGGTGAAGGTGCGTTTGACTTGCGTAGGTGAGCCTTTTAGACCTATTTTGGCGGGGTCAGCACCTACGGCTTCTGCCGTCCACACCTGTACCTTCTTCTCGTCAAAGGCAGTGACGATACCAGAGGCTGAAGGAAAACGTGGCACATTGAGCTCCTTAAGGGTGGTTAGGAGTGCGGGCAGCTGGCATTCGACAACTTCATACCCATCTTCTAGCGCTCGCTCAACCACCACACACTTGTCGTCAAGCGATACTATGCGCCGCACATAGGTGACATGGGGAATATCAAGATGCTCGGCGAGCTCTGGTCCCACTTGCGCCGTATCACCATCGATAGCTTGACGCCCGCAAAAAATGAGAGAATACTCCCCTATCTTTTCTACGGCTTTGGCCAAGGCATAAGAAGTAGCCCAGGTGTCGGCGCCCGCAAAGGCGCGGTCACTAAGGAGGATGGCCTCTGTTGCCCCCATGGCCAAGGTTTCACGCAGGGCGTAATCGGCTTGTGCCGGCCCCATCGAAAGAGCCGTGACCTGACCGCCAACCCTAGAGGCAATGGATACTGCCTCTTCTAATGCATTCTTGTCTTCGGGGTTAATGATGGTCGGCAGCCCCTCACGAATGAGTGTGCCGGTTTTTGGGTCGAATTTTACCTCGGTAGTGTTTGGCACTTGCTTAATGCAGACAACAATTTTCATACCTTGTCCTCCGCCTACTTCAGGAGACTTGCTGAAATAACCATGCGTTGCACTTCAGAAGTCCCTTCGTATATTTCAGTGATTTTGGCATCGCGCATTAAGCGCTCCACTTTGTAATCCTTCATGTAGCCATAGCCACCATGTATTTGGATGGCCTTGACTGTATGCTTCATAGCAGTCTCGGAGGCGTATAGTTTGGCCATCGCCGCTTCCTTGCTAAAGGGCTTGCGCATATCCTTCAGCCAGGCTGCGCGGTAAACCAGCAGGCGCGCTGCTTCTATCTCTGTTCCCATATCGGCAATCATCCACTGTATCGCCTGGAAAGTGCCAATGGGTTTAGCGAACTGCTGACGCTCCTTAGCATAGCGCAGACTCTCATCTAGGGCAGCCTGAGCTATACCTAAGGCCTGTGCCGCGATGCCAATTCTTCCGCCATCTAGGGTCTGCATAGCTATCTTGAAACCATCGCCCTCCTTGCCGAGCAAGTTGGTAGCGGGGATGCGACAATCCTCAAAGATGAGCTCGGTCGTGCTAGAAGCGCGAATACCGAGCTTGTTCTCCTGCGGGCCAAAGGTAAATCCGGGGGTGCCCTTTTCCACCACGAAGGCACTAATGCCCTTCAGGCCCTTGCTCCTGTCGGTCATGGCGAATACGATGTAGATGTCGGCTACTTCGCCATTGGTAATAAAGATTTTTGAACCATTTAAGATGTACTCCCCACCATCCAAAAGGGCAGTGGTCTGTTGCCCGGCCGCATCTGTGCCGGCATTCGGTTCTGTCAGAGCAAAGGCGCCTAACTTCTCGCCCTTAGCTTGCGGCACGAGAAAGCGCGTCTTTTGCTCGGGCGTGCCGAATTGGTAGATAGGGTGCGCACCAAGCGAAACGTGGGCCGACAGTATCACTCCCGTTGCGGCACAAGCCCGCGAAACCTCTTCCACGGCCATCGTGTAGGCCAAGTTGTCTGCGCCAGCACCACCGACTTCACGCGGGAAAGGGAGCCCCAAGAAACCAAGGGCAGCCATTTTCTTTACCGTTAGCCAGGGAAACTCGCCGCTCTCATCTATTTCTGCAGCAAGTGGGGCCACTTCTTGCATGGCAAAATCCTGAAAGAGCGTCCTGAACATTTCATGCTTCTTGCTTAGGGCAAAATCCATGTCTTCATCACTCCATGTAGCTATTCTCGCAGTATTTGTGCGACATTTCACTTACGATGTTAATATTTTCACTATTGTTTCTGAAAAAAGGAATGTACTAGCCGCGCTTAGGATACATCACGAGGGCCTCGCCCTCAACCACCATTCCAGCTTGCTCAGTGCGTCCGGTTGTCTTTAAGCGAGCGCGACGCTTCTCTGTATCTATTTCTAGTACTTCCACTTCGACTACTACGGTCTCGCCAATACGAACGGGCGCTAAGAATTTGAGCGACTGACTGAGGTAGATTGTCCCTTCCCCTGGGAGTTGTGTTCCTAGTACGGCGGATATAAAGCCAGCAGTCATCATGCCATGCGCAATTCGCCCCTTAAAACGAGTGTTCTTGGCATATTCTTCGTCCATATGAATGGGACTAAAGTCACCACTGAGCTCTGCAAAGAACGCGATATCTTGCTCTGTGATGAGCCTCTCCTTACGTGCGACTGAACCGACCGAAAACTCTACCACTGCAAACCCTCCCCCATGTTTCTTGTGACGCCTGCTAACACAGCCCTAGTATACCACACTGCCTTGACTACCTGCCCCTCCTTCCGAAATGCCTACTAAAAAGTCTACACTCTAAATCTAGAGGTTAGTGCAAAAAATAACAAGCAGGAATTTCTCCTCTAGCATTGCACCTGCCCCATGAACCAATTGTCAGACTGTCCGCATCGGCAAACAAAGCTGTCACTAGACGGCCTGTTGCTGTAGGTCAAGACAGACAAGTAGCCGTGCGGAACGCGCTATTGTGTCTATTTTCACAAGTCGCCTCTAGGCTTGTTACTGTTTTCGCATCATTCACCCAATTCTAAAACGGCTTGGTGCGCTTAACAGTATGCTACAATATTGTAGCTATCGTGGCAAGGACGGAGTTGACATACATTGCCCACATCAGAGAAATCTACCGCCACTCCACGCTCCCAAGCACTGTTGCTGCTGGCTGTTACGGCTGTCATGTGGAGCCTCGGGGGACTACTCATCAAGTCCATTGACCTTAATCCTCTCGCTGTCACCGGTGTGCGTAGCGCTATTGCCGCCCTGGTGATCCTGGCCTTCGTGCCCAGACCCAAGTTCACATGGTCTAAGAGGCAGGTAGGCGCGGCAGTTGCCTACGCAGCCACGGCCATATTCTTTGTCGCAGCTAATCGCTTTACTACTGCTACTAATGCCATTATGTTGATGTTTACCGCGCCTATATATGTCGCCTTGCTCTCGCAACGTTTTCTAAAAGAGAAAACTACCTCCACCGACTTGGTGGTGATTTGCACCACGCTCGGCGGCATGACCTTGTTCTTTCTTGACTACCTCGGGCCCTCTGGCGTTTTCGGCAATGTACTGGCCATGCTCGGTGGCATCGCTTTCGCCGGCTTTACCATCCTCATGCGCTTACAGAAAGATGGCTCCCCTCTCGAGTCCGTACTGCTGGGTAATGTCATCACGGCACTTATTGGCATTCCTTTCCTCGTGGGTAGGATGCCTAGCGCACCAGACTGGCCTCCCCTCTTGCTTCTCGGGGTAGTGCAGCTTGGTCTGCCCTATGTTCTCTACTCGCGCGCCATCAAGCATGTCAGCGCCCTAGACGCCATACTGGTTCCCGTACTGGAGCCTCTGCTGAGCCCAATGTGGGTATTCTTAATGCTAGGGGAAACGCCTGGCAGCTGGGCTGCCGTAGGTGCCATGGTTATCCTCGTTTCCGCAACTTTCCGCTACCTAGGACCCCTTCTTAAAGGGCGCACAATTTTTGAGCGCACCTCCTCCCCTCTAAGCAGTGTGAGTAGCGCCAAACTGCGACGCTAAAGAGACACAAGCTTAGGCTGCGCCGCGAGCTTACAATTCAGCTTTCCTGACTGAGCGCATGTTACAATGTGGTATTAGACGCAGGGGAGATGGTATCCTAGTGAAAACAGTAGTAAGTAGACCCCGTGAAAAACGCACCCTCGCTCTCATCATGTTAGCCGCTACGGCTATTATGTGGAGCCTGGGTGGTTTGCTTATTAAATCGGTCGATATGCACCCCCTTGCGATTTCCGGCACGAGGAGTGCCATCGCCGCAGTAGTGATATGGCTGTATTTACGAAGACCCAAGTTCACATGGTCTAAAACTCAACTGGCTACAGCCCTAGCCTATGCCGCGACAGTCATGCTCTTTGTCGCCGCGAACCGCCTAACTACAGCTACTAATGCCATCATGCTGCAATTTACCGCGCCTATTTATGTAGCCTTCCTCGCGCATCACTTTCTCAAGGAAAGAACGACGCGCTTTGACTGGCTAGTTATTCTCGCGACCTTAGGTGGCATGGCTCTGTTCTTTCTTGAGTATCTCGGTCCCTCCGGCTTGCTCGGCAATGTGTTCGCGGTGCAGAGCGGCATCAGCTTTGCCGTCTTTACCGTACTCATGCGCCTGCAAAAGGACGGCTCACCCTTAGAGTCCGTGCTACTAGGCAATATACTCAGCGCGCTGATCGGCCTGCCGTTCCTTGTGGGCGCGCCACCCATTGCCGCCGACTACCTTCCCCTAATCATTCTAGGTGTGGTGCAACTCGGCATTCCCTACATCCTCTATTCACACGCCATTAAACATGTCGGCGCCCTTGACGCCATCTTGGTTCCCGTGCTTGAGCCGCTCCTTAATCCCCTCTGGGTCTTTCTCATGCTTGGCGAAACCCCGGGAACCTGGTCGCTCCTAGGCGCGCTAGTAGTGATTACTTCGGTAACTATGCGCTACTTGGTCAGCCATATCAAACGCTAGCCTTTCCCACCGGAACTATGCTTTGGCGGAAGCGGCCGCCGCAGCAGGTTTAACGCGAAAGATGTCGAATATGCTTGTTATCAGCANCTAGGGAGGACAGATTNTTGATAGAATTTAGAGACGTCACTAAAATTTATAGCAGCAGCAAGACGCCAGCACTACAAAATGTTTCGTTCCAGATAGAGCGCGGCGAATTTGTTTTTTTGGTGGGGCCAAGCGGCGCGGGCAAGAGCACCATGCTGCGTCTCCTCTTCCGCGAATATGCTCCTACCTCGGGACAGGTAGGTTTTCTCGGCCGCGATACCGCCAAGTTCACGCCTAGGGAGCTGCTCCGCTATCGTCGCCGCATCGGCATGGTTTTTCAAGACTTCCGCCTGCTAAAACAGAAGACGGTGTATGAGAATGTGGCTTTCGCCTTGGAGGTAGTCGGACGCGGAGCCCAAGAGATTCGCCAAGCGGTGCCCGCGGCGCTAGCTGAGGTCGGTTTAGCCGACAAGGGCGGCAAGTTCCCCGGCGAGCTTTCCGGCGGGGAGCAGCAGCGCGTAGGCATTGCCCGCGCCCTGGTAAGAAAGCCGACACTTATTATCGCTGATGAACCGACCGGCAATGTCGACCCCGATAATGCCTGGCAGCTCATGGAGCTATTTTCGCAAATCAGCCGTACCGGCACCACGGTGCTGATTGCTACGCATGCCTCAGAGATTGTCGACCGCATGCGCAAGCGAGTTATCGCCCTCGAAAATGGGTGCTTGGTGAGGGACGCGAAGCGGGGGGCATACACCTATGAATCTTAATGCTTTAACCTACTGCCTGCGCCAGGGCCTTGTTTCTCTGCGCCGCAACATCTGGCTCGCCCTGGTTACGTCAAGCATGATTGCCGTTTCTTTAGCCATACTAGGCGGCTTTCTCTTGCTCTCGCTCAATGTGGGACAAATCATGCGCAATGTCGACGCCAATGTGGAGATCGCTGTTTTCTTAACGGATAAGGCCGACCGGGCCAAAGTAGAGTCTGCACTGACAAATCTAGAGGGCGTAAAGAGCCTCTCCTTTGTCTCGCGGGAGCAAGGCCTCGCGGAATTTGGCCAATCCTTTGGGGACCAAGGTCTTTTTGCTGTGCTTGAGGGCGAGCACAATCCATTACCGAATATGTTTCGCGTAAGGGCAGAGCAGGCCGTCTTAGTACCTAACCTGGCTGCCTCCATGCAGGGAATCCCGGGGGTAGATGTAGTCGACTACGGCGAAGACATGGTGGCCCAACTGCTCAGCGTCACTAGTTGGCTGAACTCAATGTTCTTGGTCGTTAGCTTGTTCTTAGGGCTAGGGGCAGTTCTCCTCATCGTGACTATCATCAAACTATCGGTCATGGCGCGCCAAGAAGAAATAGGCGTCATGAAGTTTCTCGGTGCGAGCGATAGCTTTATCCGCCTACCTTTTATTCTCGAAGGGGCGTCTATGGGTGCGGTAGGCGCGCTCACGGCTACCTTAGGCCTTGCCTTCGCCTACAATCGCTTAGCCGCCAGTCTGCAAAATGGCGCACTGACTTTTCTCCTGCAGCCCATAACGGCGCGCGAGGAACTGTGGCCCATCTTCTTTGCTCTGCTCGTTATCGGTTTTTTAATTGGTGGAGTGGGGAGTATATTGTCTGTGCGTAAGTTCTTGCGGGCATGACAGGGAGAGTGAATTAGCATGCGACGATTGCTTACGGCTTTGACCCTAGTAGCGCTTGTCTTTCTAACTCTGACCGCAGAATACGCCCCTCGCGCCTTGGGAAGCCCCAGCTCTCCGCGCCAGAGAGTAGAACAGACGGAAAAAGAAGTTCGCGAGCTCGAAAAGGTTCTTAAGGCACTTGAGACTTCTATCAACGCGCGCACGGAGCGTATGACCGCTATCGAAAAAGACTTGAAAGAAACAGAAGCACGGTTAAGAGATGTGACCCGCACCCTAGCAGTCTCGCAAAGGCGTATGCAGACTATTACGCAGTCTTTCGCTCTGCGGGTGCGTAGCGCCTACATGACCGGGGGTGCGTCCTACCTCGAAGCCTTACTTAATGCCGACAGTTTTGGCGACCTCATTGTGCGCCTTGCCTACCTGCGCCGCATACTGACTCGTGACACTGAGCTTATTCGCTCGGTGCAAGAAGAGCAGCGGCAAGTTCGCGCCATGGCGGAAACGCTTAGTGCGGAGCAAAGTCGCTTGCGCGGGCTCATCGACCAGCGCGATGCCGAGTACCGCAACTTGCTTGACCAGCGCCGCGAACAGACGCGGGTGCTTGCGGCGGCCAGAACACGTCTCGCCGCAGATCTGGCACTTATTACGCCTCGTGCAGAACGCCGCCCCGTGTATGCGGTTGTCATTGATAACATCGCGCAAGCAAGACCACAGCACGGCTTGGCCCAAGCAACTACTATTTACGAGTACGAAGTCGAGGGGAGAATAACCCGCTACTTGGCTCTCTTCGCCACTTTTCCCACACGCGTGGGCCCTATTCGCAGCGCACGGTCTCATAGTGCCATGCTCGCCCTAGAAAATGGTGCGCATTTCATCTACTCTAGTGGCGGTGT
>JGI24118J20152_100003_pt1 | contig 69292 bp, 74 predicted proteins | sample Subbioug_CSW11AC_FD_20152 | JGI IMG/M metagenome (IMG submission 20152)
ACTTCATCAATGAGCCGTACTCCCTGCGCCTTGAGCTGTTCTAAAGTCGCGACAATATCATCCACTGCAAAGGAGAGATGATGTATGCCCTCGCCCTTAGCCTCGAGAAATTTGGCGATAGGGCTGTCGGGCGCAGTTGGCTCGAGCAACTCGATCTTTGTCTCACCAATAGGCAAGAAGGCTACCCGGACTTTTTGCTCAGGTACCACTTCTTCCCCAGCATCGGGCAGCCCCAAAATTGTGGTGTAGAAGTGGCGAACTGCCTCTAGGTCCCTTACTGCGATGCCGATATGATCAATTTTTTTAAGCATCTTATCCCGTCCTTTCCGCATAATATTCGGCGATCAACTGCTCGGCCAGACTGTAGATTTCGGCTGCCCCCTGCGGAGAATTAGGCGCAACCTCCCTCCCTGCCTCTTTCGCCCAGGCAAAGAAGTCGTCCACCAAGAGATCCTTTACATAAGCGTAGAGTTCCTTTTGCCGACGTTTTACCCGCCGCACCGTTAGCTCCTGACTGGTGGTCAAGTAGGCAGTGTGGCGGTCTAAGGCCTGCAACACTTCGCTTATCCCCTGCCCTGTCGTCGCTACCGTCGTCAATACGGGAACGGGCAGCCTGCGCTTTTCCTCCTGCAGACCCAACATCGCCTCAATTTGCCGCGCGGTGCGTTCTGCTCCATCGCGGTCGGCCTTGTTAACGACGAATATATCGGCGATTTCCATGATACCCGCCTTCATCGCCTGAATATCATCGCCAAGACCCGGCACAGCAACCACTACCACAGTATCTACTGCCTCGACCACATCAGTCTCAGCTTGTCCCGTGCCAACAGTCTCCAAAATGATGGTAGAAAAATCGCCGTACTCGAGCAAACGCAACACGCGGATGGCGGCCGCAGATAGTCCGCCCAAGCTGCCACGCGAGCTTAGGCTACGTATAAAGACCTCTTTTCTTCCCGCCAAGTCGTGCATGCGGATGCGATCTCCTAGGATGGCACCCCCTGTAAAGGGACTGGAAGGGTCGATAAGTAGCAAGGCGACTTTCTCACCCTTATCAAGGAGACTTAGCGCCAAGCGTGCCGTCAAAGTGCTCTTGCCGGCCCCAGGCGGTCCAGTCACGCCGATGACTCTCGGCAACGCCTTAGGCACACCTAGCAGGCGTAGAAATTTGGCGGCCTCTTTGGCGCTATCTTCGACCAAGGAGATGCTTTGGGCCAGTGCTCGAGTCTCGCCAGACAAGAACCTTTCGCTGAGCTTATCTATGGACAACATTCTTCTTGATATACTCCACTACGGCATTCGTGCCTGTGCCGGGAGTAAAAATCTCTTTGACCCCCTGCTCCTTGAGAAAAGGTATGTCCTCGTCTGGAATAACGCCGCCGCCCACCACCAGAATATCCTCTGCTTGATGCTGTTTAAGCAAGGCGACAACTTGCGGGAAGAGGTGATTGTGCGCACCTGACAAACAGCTCAGCCCAATCACATCGACGTCTTCTTGCAGCGCCGCCTCGACAATTTGTTCTGGCGTTTGCCGCAGGCCAGTGTAAATGACTTCCATGCCGGCGTCCCTTAACGCCCTAGCGACCACTTTCGCGCCACGGTCATGACCATCTAAGCCAGGCTTGGCCACTAGTACCCGAGTTCGCTTTTCTTCTGCCATCATTTACCCCTCCCGTTAAAGGACATTATCCGCATGATATTCGCCGAAGACCTTGCGCAAGGTATCGCAAATTTCTCCCAGAGTGGCATAGACGCGCACGGCCCGAAGTATGGCGGGCATACAATTGTCTGTTCCCCGCGCGCAGTTCTCAAGCTGCCCTAAAGCCAGGGCCACAGCGCCATTGTCGCGGGTAGCACGTAGTTCCTTTAATTTTAGCTTTTGCATCTCCCCTACGCTGCCGTCAACTCGCAGTAAGCCGCGCGGCGAGGGCTCTTTTATCTGGAACTGATTGACCCCAACGACCACGCGTTCCTTACTCTCCACCTGCATTTGCCATCCGTAAGCGGCATCTTGAATTTCGCGCTGCATAAAACCTTTTTCAATTGCCGCTACCGCTCCACCCAGGGCATCTACTTTGTGTACTAGCAAGGCGGCCGCCTCTTCGATGTCATCGGTCATTTTTTCCACATAGTATGACCCTGCCAGTGGGTCTACCGTGTCGGCAACGCCGCTCTCATAGGCGATAATCTGCTGGGTGCGGAGCGCTATACGCACAGAATCCTCTGTAGGTAAGGCCAGAGCCTCATCGCGAGAATTCGTATGCAGGGACTGTGTGCCACCTAAGACCGCAGCTAAGGCCTGTAACGCAACACGCACCACATTATTGTCAGGTTGCTGCGCCGTGAGCGTTGAACCGCCAGTCTGCGTATGAAAACGTAGCATCATGGAGCGCGGGTTCTTGGCCTGGAAACGCTCTTTCATGATTTTGGCCCACAGTCTCCGCGCGGCTCTAAATTTGGCCACTTCTTCAAAGAAGTCCACGTGAGAATTAAAGAAGAAGGACAGACGTGGGGCGAAATCGTCAACGTCGAGACCCGCCTTGATAGCCGCCTCCACATAAGCAATACCATCGCTCAAGGTGAAGGCTACTTCTTGTACGGCCGTGGAACCAGCCTCACGTATGTGGTAGCCACTGATACTAATGGTGTTCCACTCCGGCACATGTTGCGCGCAAAAAGCAAAAATATCGGTTATCAGACGCATAGAAGGTGCCGGGGGGAAAATGTAAGTACCGCGCGCCACATATTCTTTAAGAATGTCATTCTGAATGGTGCCCGAGAGCTTGTCCATACTTGCGCCCTGTTTTTCCGCTACAGCAATGTACATAGCCAGTAGAACCGCCGCGGGAGCGTTTATGGTCATGGAAGTGCTCACTCTGTCCAGAGGAATATCTTTGAACAAAAGTTCCATATCAGCCAGCGAATCAATGGCCACACCGACTTTGCCGACTTCACCTTCGGCTAAGGGATGGTCAGAGTCGTGCCCTATTTGCGTGGGCAAGTCAAAGGCCACGCTGAGTCCAGTCTGCCCTTGCTCTAACAAGTAGCGATAGCGGGCATTAGACTCTTCCGCACTGGCCATGCCAGCGTACTGCCGCATGGTCCAAAATCGACCGCGATACATGGTTGGCTGCACACCCCGCGTAAAAGGGTACTCGCCTGGCAGCCCGATGTTGGCTACATAGTCATTCCTGACATCTTGGGGCGTGTAAACGCGCTCGACAGTGAGTTGTGAGGCATTCTTAAACTTTAGTTTGCGCTCCGGATTTTTGGCTAACGACCTATTGGTCTTTTCAACCCACTTGGAAAGTTGGTCTTGCAAATGCTCGTCCATCAAAGAGCCTCCTCATGAGGAAATTTCGCCTAAGGGTCTGTAATACTGTATACATTTTAGCACTATTATCGCACAATGAGAATGCACTTTCGCAAAACTTGTCGCCCTCCCAGCTAACCGGGAGGGCTTATCAGTTCTATTCTCGTCTTATACCCAGCCGTAGAGCTTCATAGCATCGGCTACGCGACGAATGCCCACCAAGTAGGCTGCCGTGCGCATATCGACGTTCTTATCGTTAGCCATCTTCCACACAGCGCTAAAGGCGTTAACCATGTTGCGCTCCAGCTTCGCATTTACTTCTTCTAGCGGCCAGTAGTAGTTTTGCAGATTCTGCACCCACTCAAAGTACGACACGGTTACGCCGCCGGCGTTAGCAAGAATGTCGGGCAGTATGACAATGCCGCGCTCATGCATTTTCTTGCCCGCTTCTGTGGTTACCGGACCATTAGCACCTTCAGAAACAACTCTAGCTTTTACTAGGTGCTGATTATCCATGGTGATGGTGTTTTCGAGGGCCGCTAGCACGAGAATATCTACATCAAGGGCGAACAATTCGTCTGCGGTGATGGGCTTACTGCCAGGGAAACCAGCCACGGTGCGATTCTTGGCGACATAGTCTTGGAGTTGATTGGCATCCATGCCGTCTGGGTGATAGGCGCCACCACCAAGGTCAAAGGCGGCTACTACTTTAGAGCCCATCTCATGCAGGTAGAGTCCGGCAAAGCTGCCGACATTGCCATAGCCATGCACAGCCACCTTGGCACCCTTGAGGTCAATCTTCATCGCGGCGCAAGCTTCACGCGTGGTGATAACCACACCCCGTCCCGTGGCTTCGGTGCGTCCCAAAGAACCGCCAATGAGCACAGGCTTGCCGGTGATAACGCCAGGATTGTTGTAGCCTTTCATGGCGTTGTACTCATCTACCATCCAAGCCATGATTTGCGCGTTAGTATTGACATCGGGTGCGGGAATATCGATCTCTGGGCCGATAAAATCGCCAAGTTTACGGACAAAGCCACGCGCCAAACGCTCTTTCTCGCCTTGAGAGAGCTTGCTTGGATCAACCGTGATGCCACCCTTGCCGCCGCCATACGGTAGTCCGATTACGGCACACTTAAAAGTCATCCACATCGAGAGAGTCTTTACTTCATCAAAGGTGACGTCCTGATGAAAGCGGATACCTCCCTTGGCGGGGCCATTGGCCGTATTATGTTGGGAACGATAGCCGACAAAAGTCTTTACCGAGCCGTCGTCCATACGCACAGGTACGGCCACTTCCATAGCTCTTTGCGGGGTCTTCAGAATTTCATAGTAGCTGTTTTCTAAACCGAGGATGTCGCAGGCCTCTTTGATTTGCCCTTGCACTTGTGCAAAAACATTGAGATTCTCTTTGGACATGAATATTCCTCCCTTTATTTCGTAGATGCAGAACTGCATCTCGGTTGCGAAGCTAGCACTCGCAGTTACTGCTTGGGTGTTCCCGGAAAGCCGTACTTAGACATTTCAAAACCGTCTTTCACCTCGGCGACAGGAATCATTTTGATGCAACTGCGCTTGGCGATGTCAGCACAAATGCGTACACAGGCCGAGCAACCCTTGCAGCGGTCCACGGCCACAAAGGCACATTTACGCTTCTCATCGTAGAGCAAGGCATTTGGTTCCGGGCAGTACAAGGTGCACAGGCGGCAATTTGTTGCCGAGCACTTCTCGGCATCAACTTGGGCTATTTTGTACATGCTAGGTCACCCTCCTTTGGCACGTTTTGCGACCAACAGCGCTCTAGCGCGTAATTATAGGCTGCCTGTATGGCGTCTAGATTCTTTTGCACCAACTCAAACTTGTGTGAAAAGCCTTTTTCCATGGCTTTGTCAAGCGAGGCCGTGCCGCCAGAGGCCACAAAACCCTTGCCGAGAAAACGCTCGCGTACCGCTTTCTCTAATGAAGCCATGTCAGGCACACCCATAATGGCCGACAGCGCACCAATCATCGCCATGTTCGTGGCCACCTCAGTTCCCGCATGCTTAAGTGCCAGCTGCATGCCTGGTAGGTAGTAGACCCTCGCCCTCTTATCTTCGAGTTCCCGCTCTTCATCACGGCTTAGCTTAATGGGATGCTCTGAGTTGATGAGGATGGTGGAATCATCCTTAAGCCCTGAGTAAAAAGGCATGGTATAGGACTTTCCGTGCGTGATTACCTGACTATGAAAGATCGCGATGAAGTTTGGAAAGATAATCTCCCCGATTTCAAACAGCTTGCTATCAGCTATGCGCACATAACTCTCAACCGGAGCCATGCGCTTTTCTGAACCAAAGAAGGGAACTATCGTACTCTCTCCCCCACTAAGGATCACACCATTGCTGAGCACGTGGGAGGCCGTCACGACGCCCTGCCCACCTACACCGGCCATGCGAATGTTATATCGCCTCATACCCTACTCCTCCTAGAATGTATTGCCCTTGCCGGCGCTTAGGCCTGCCTAGGCTTTGTTTTCTGCCTCAATGCGCTCAAGGTAGGCCTTGGCCTCGTCGCTTATAATCTCTACGAAGGAATAGCGCTCCTTCTCCACTTGACGCGCGTCGTCCATGACTTTCTCAGGAGAGATTGAGTATTCGATGTTGCAGGAGGTGTAGGCCTGAACATAGGTAGGACCAATCTCGCGGGCTATCAGTACTGCCTTGCGAATAGTGCTGATTACCCGGCCTGGATTTGTTGGTGTTAGACGGGCAATATAGGCTACCCCTGCCGTCTTAGCTAGACCGAGCATGTCGATTTTTTCAAATTGCTTGCCTAGAGGCGCCATTTTAACCACCGCCCCTTGACGGGTCATGCCACTCTCTTGACCTCCGGTATTGCCATAGACTTCGTTATCGAGCATGATCGTCGCGAATTTTTCCTTACGAAACCAGGAATGCATCACTTGGGAGAAACCAATGTCAGAGAGACCACCGTCACCCGCCATGACGACTACATCCTTTGTCTGATTCGGAAAGCGAATCTCAAGTCCACGCTTAATCCCTGTGGCCACGCCATTCGTATCGCAGTAATTGCCATAGACAAAAGGAATAGCAGCTTGAGACAAAGACAAGCGTCCGCACCCGGCCGTGCCGACAATCACCGTGTGCTCTGGATTAGGCAGGGCGATGAGTGACAAGCGCACGAAAAAGGCCATGGCGCAACCTTCACACATCGGATGTTCTTCGAGAATTTCTTTGAAAGTACCCAAGTCAGTTAGCTTGATTTGGCGGCCGAAAGGTCCTTTCTCCACCAAATCTTGATACTCCTTGGGCATAAAGCGCATAAAACCAGGGGCTACATTTAATGTTCTCAGTGCCATATTAAAACGCCTCTCTTTATGAACTTCCTCACTACCATCGGTTACTGCTCATCTTTCTCGCTGTCAAACAGCCATTCTAGAATCATTTCGGTAGGCATAGTGATGCCCCCATAAACCCTAGGACCATCAGCTATTTCAGCTTGAGTGTGACCGTAGAGCGTTGCCCGCACTTCGCGATTTAGCCAGCCAGGGCAGTTAAATTCGGGAATGATAATGCGCTTAGCATGTTGACAGGCAGCGCGGAGTTCCTCAGTCGGGAAGGGACGCAAGCTCTTGATCTTAATCAAGCCCACCTTCTTGCCCATCTCCTCGGCCTGGCGGAGGGCCTCGCGGGACTGCGAAACCGCGCTTCCCGAAGCGATAATCATCGTTTCGGCGTCTCCGTTAGTGACCTCGAGTAAACTACCCATGTAGTGGGTAATCCAGCGACGCGAGCGCTCCTGCGCGGCATGAATTTCTTGTTGCCAAGCAGCATGCATCTGATAGCTGATAAAGTTGCTCTTCTGTACTGGTGCGTCACGGGCAATGCGGATAGGTGGGTTCTCGTTGTCAATCATGGGTACTGCTTCATTGTAGCAGTCGCGCCCCGGCAGCTTTAGTTCGGCCGAGGGCATCTCTACCCAGCCCCGAGCATGGGTGACAAAGAAACCGTCCACGGCCACGGCCACAGGCAAGGTGACTTCACACTTTTCGGAGATGATGAAGGCGGCCAAAGTATAGTCAAAGAAGTCTTGCTGATTCTCAGCATGAAAAAGAATGCTCCCCGTGGTTAGCATGTAGTCGAGCTCCAAATTATCAGGTTGAATTGACAAAGGCGCATTGATGACGCGGCACATAATGAGAAAAACTAGCGGCAATCGATGCCCCGGCCACGAAGCAATGACCTCTAAACCACGCATAAGGCCAGGACCGGATGAAGCCGTCAGGCAACGGACGCCGGTTCGTGAAGCACCAGAAATTGCCGAAAAAGCACCGATCTCATCTTCGGCCCTGTAGTAATCTTTAAGGTAGCCTTCTCCGTAAAGGTCGCCTACGCGCTGCATAGTCTCACTCTGGGGCGTAATGGGATAGGCAATGGCTATGTCTAGATTTGCGCGTCGCACCGCCTCACTAGCGGCCTCGCTGCCCGTAATATATGCCTTAGTGCGCGGGGCCTCAAAAAACATATACTCAGGTGTAACCACGCGTTGTTTCGATTCTTTGTCCATAATGTAACCTCCCCTAGGCGCTACCGCGCCCGCATAACCTAACTAGTAGCTCCCTGTTGCCAGACCAAACCATTCAATACCGCTTGTTGTGTGGCCGTTAACTGAACTCCGGGTGCCTCGGCATACCGCGGGCGCAAGCCTTCGCTCTTTAATCTGCGAATGGTCTCCGTAAGGGCACGCACTTGGTCAACACCGCAGAAAGGTAGCGAAGCCATAGAGTCCTCATGTCCCGCTTCGTGACAAAGTGTGATGGTGTAGCAGTTGGTACCGGCCCGAATCATCTTGAGTGTTATATTAGCAAAATGACAGTGCACACCCACAAAGACACAGACCTCTATCTTGTTGTGCCAAATAGTGAGGTTAGGATGACATGGGTTGATGACGGCTTCGGGGTCAATCTTAGGGTAGATAGGACGGTAGTCAGGCATAGGAATGATACGCACGCCAGGAATCTCGTCTGCTAATTCGAGCACAGCCGCAGCCTTTTCGGCAACGCCATCCCTCCATGCCCACAGTACGAGCGGTCCAGGAAAAATAGTGGGGTTCTTGCCGGTCAGAAGCTGTCGCGCCATAACCTCTAGAGTATCTTGTTCGGTAACAATACAACCTTCTACGAGGCCTTCTCCTTTTTCTGGGAGAACAATGCCGCGTGAGGCTGCTGCTGGGGGTAGCAAACCTTCTGGGCCGCGCACGACGCGGTAGGGCTTCTTCTTAATCAATGTCTACACCACCTTAGTCTGTAATTCCGCAGAAATGGGTCTTAGCGGCTTTCTACTCCTCCTTCGCGGAGCCTGAGAATCGCGCTCTTCAATAGATTGCTTGAGCCTAGGTCAGGACGATAGACGAATTCAATAATTTCTTTACCGTTAGGACAAAGGGCGACCACCTCGCGCTTACGGCCGGGGGATACCAGAACGATATCGGCCTCAACTAGAAGTTCACGGAGAACCGCGCTATCTTCCCCCTGCGTTGCCACGAGCAACTTATGCTCCACCCCTGCCGCAAGGAGTGACGTTTGGACTTTCTCGGCAAAAATGGGTGAAATACAGATGAGAGCTAGTTTTTTGCTGCGCGGAATTCTCGCGATACGCACTACCGTCTCTAACTGTGGGTCAAGAGCCACGGCGAGCAAGAGCTTGTCTGCACCAATAGCAGTCCTCACTGCCTCTTCGTGAAAAAACGTTGTCACCACAATTTCTGCCTCATCGACGATGCGACGAGCGGTAGTGCCACCCGCCAGCAGCTCTTCTAAGAGTAGCGGAACAATGCTGATCCCACTGCCAAGAGCCAATTGCGTCGAGAAATAGTCGACTTGTTCGCGATTGCATTCGACAAATACGATACGCACCTCACTGAGCAAGCGCTGTTTCTGTACTGCTAGGCGGCGAGCGACCTCCTGAAACTCCTCGCAGTCAAATCCTTCGTGCAGGGCGCTATCTAGCGCCTGCTCAACAATGCCATGCAAACGTTGTGCTCTACTAGCATTGAGTGTGAATGGATCTGTCTCTGTCAAGTAGGTGCCTTTGCCCTGGAGAGAAACAAGGATCCCCTCTGTTTCTAACTCTCTGTAGGCTTGGCTAACCGTATTGCGGCTGACAGAAAGCAAGGTAGACAACTCTCTCTCCGTGGGTAGCTTGAAGCCCGGCGACCAAGCGCCACTTTCCACCTGCTGTCTAATGCGCTCCTTAAGTTGCACATACAAGGGCACTCCAGATTTTCTGCGGAGCTCTATCGCGACCACTAGTCCACCCCACCCCTCATGCCTAATGGATTAGTCCATTAATCCATTCTAGTATCTCATTTCGGTGCCAATGAATCAATTCCTTCCGTAAAAAGTAGAACGACAAAATATTTTGTCGTTCTACTGCTCATGATATCCATATTCTAGTATTACCCCAAGACCGCAGCCATTACACGGAGAAAGTTTCCTCCCAAGACAGCCCTAATCTCTACTTCAGTGAACTCTCGTCTCAACATCTCCTTGGTCAAAGCTGGTAACTTTGAGACGTCCTCTAGTCCTGTGGGAGTAGTAGGTATCCCATCATAGTCTGACCCAAGGCCGACATGGTCGCAACTACCAGTGAGACTGGCAATATGCACAATATGATTGACCACGTCGCTCACCGTGGCGCGTTCCCCTGACCGCACGAAATCAGAGGCAAAGCTTATGCCCATTACGCCTCCGTTCTTCTGGAGGGCCAAAATCTGCGTGTCGGTCAAATTGCGCACATGGTTGCATAAGGCTCGAGCATTACTGTGTGAGGCGATGATGGGCTGCTTACTGACGGCGAGGACATCTAAGTATCCCGGCTCCGACATGTGTGAAACATCAACGATCATCCCAAGTCGATTCATCTCCAGAACGACACTAACACCGAAATCTGTTAGTCCGCCCCCACTTCGACAATCACCGACACCCTCCGCAATTTGATTACGTTCATTCCAGGTCAGACCGATGGAACGAACACCCAAGCGATGCAACATGCGCAGGGCACCCAAATCACCCTCTAGGGCCTCGCCACCTTCTATAGACAGCAACGCGCCGATTTTTTTCTCACCTTGTGCCTTTAATACATCGGCGTAGGACAAAATGTGGTGCAAATCCAGAGGATTATCTTGCAGTTCACGATAGAAACCGTCGCAGAACTGAAGGGCCCGCTTAAGAGCTCGCTCCGGCTTGAATTCAGGCTCAATGTAAGAGGCAAAAAACTGAAGCCCCACGCCGCCAAACCGCAAGCGCGGTATGTCGACGTGACCGTCTTCATGATGCCAGGCTAAACGATAGGGTTTTGCTTGCAGGACGCGCATAAGTGTATCGCAGTGGGTGTCAACAACCATGGTGCTGAAGTGGAGACTTTGATAATCCATGCTTAGAGCCTCCCTAAGTAAGAACTCAGGCTAGTACACGCAAAATACGTTCTGGAGGCGCGACAACTTTTCGTGTCGACGGGTCTATGCTTAATACTACCCCACACAGCATCACAGGACCTTCGGCAATTTCAAATCTGACCGGTAAGCCTGTGACAAATTTTCGCACCACTTGCTCAACTTGCACCCCTAGAACAGAAATATGGGGGCCACACATCCCTACATCGGATAGAAAGGCGGTACCTTTAGGCAAAATGCGCTCATCGGCCGTTTGAACATGGGTGTGCGTGCCAATGACGGCGGCGACCCTGCCATCTAAGTAGAAACCTAGGGCCTGCTTTTCGGAAGTGGCCTCGGCGTGGAAGTCAACCAACACGACTGCGTCTTCAGGCAGTCTTTGCAGTACCGCGTCCATAGTACGAAATGGACAGTCAATGGGGGGCATAAAGACCCGCCCCATTAAATTCACCACCGCAAAGGGCACGGGCGGAAGCCCAATCTCAGTTAAGAATACCCCCTGCCCAGGGGCTCCTGGGGGATAGTTTTGCGGTCGCACCACGCGAGGATAGTCATCAATAAAGGTCAAGATTTCTTTCTTGTCCCAAGTATGATTACCCCCAGTGAGCACATCAATGCCCGAGGACAAGAGCTCATCAGCAATTTCCTTGGTCAGCCCCGTGCCATGAGCGGCATTTTCTCCATTAGCAATACAGTAGTGAATCTTGAACTGTTGTCGAAGGCCAGGGAGCAATTTCTTGACTACCTCGCGACCGGGACGACCAACTATGTCTCCGAGGAAAAGTATGTTGAGCATAATGTCCTCCTGTAGCAAAAGCCGAGCATGGCTCGGCTTTTAGAATGCTATTTTGCTAGTTCAACAGCCCGCGTCTCGCGGATGACAGTCACCCGAATCTGACCTGGGTATTCCAACTCATTCTCAATGCGCTTAGAGATATCCCTCGCCACCCTGATAGCGGATAAGTCGTCAATGCGATCTGGCTTTACAATGATTCGAATCTCTCGCCCAGCTTGTATGGCATAGACCTTGTCCACGCCCTCAAAAGATGAACCGATTTCCTCTAGCTTTTGCAAGCGTTTAATGTAGTTCTCAAGACTCTCACGCCGTGCACCGGGCCGTGCTGCAGAAATGGCATCGGCAGCAGCTACGAGAACAGACTCCACTGAAGTTGCTACGATATCGCCATGATGGGAGGCAATAGCATTGACAACTTGAGGATGTTCGCGATACTTCTTAGCCATTTCGGCTCCAATGGCAACATGTGACCCTTCGACCTCGTGATCGATAGCCTTGCCCAGATCATGTAGCAAGCCAGCCCGTTTGGCCAATTGCACATCTACACCTAATTCCGCCGCCATGATGCCGGCAAGATGGGCCACTTCGAGAGAATGTTTCAAAACGTTCTGGCCGTAACTGGTGCGATAACGCAAGCGACCCAAGAGTTTTACAATCTCTGGATTCACGTTGTGAACACCTACGTCAAAGACGGCTTTCTCGCCTTCTTCACGAATACGTTGCTCGACGTCTTTCTGGGCCTTCTCCACCATCTCCTCAATGCGGGCAGGGTGAATGCGCCCATCGACAATGAGTCGCTCAAGGGCAATGCGAGCAACCTCGCGGCGCACCGGATCAAATCCCGATATGATAACGGCCTCTGGTGTGTCATCAATAATCAAGTCAATGCCCGTCAGGGTTTCTAGCGCACGAATGTTTCGGCCTTCTCGACCGATGATACGACCCTTCATCTCATCATTAGGCAAGGCCACGACCGAAACGGTGGTCTCCGCAGTGTGGTCCGCAGCGCAACGCTGAATTGCCAAAGTGACAATTTCTCGCGCTCGCTTATCGGCCTCATCTCGCGCCTCTTGCTCCACATCTCTGATTAAAATGGAGGCCTCGTGGCGGACTTCTCTTTCTACATTAGCCAGAAGGAGCCGACGGCCCTCTTCGTTAGACAAACCAGCAACTCTCTCTAACTCGGTCTGTTGCTTGTCCACTAACTCTGCAGCGCGGTCTTTAAGCTTTTGCACTTCTGTATCTTTCCGAGTCAATAGCTCATCCTTGCGCTCTATTTGCTCAATTTTCTTATCGAGGGTCTCGTCCTTTTGCGCGAGTCGGCGCTCGGTGCGCACTATTTCAGCGCGCCGCTCCTTGACTTCACGCTCAAATTCCTGGCGCAACTTGTAGACTTCGTCTTTAGCTTCTAGTATAGATTCGCGCTTTTTGGCTTCGGCCAGTTTTTTGGCCTCTTCGATCTTCTGCGCGGCATGTGTCTCAGCGTCGCCTATAACTTTCTCGCCAACTCGTCTCCGGTATAGATAACCGCCGTAAGTTGCGGCAGGTAATGCCAGTAAAATAAGAAATAACAGTAAAAATTCGATATTCCTCTCCTCCTTTCTTTAACAAACTACAAAAAAATGACCGAGAACCCTCGGCCAGCTTAGGGGATCCCACGCGGAACTCATTAAGGGCCACTTCGACTAGCAAAGAGAGAATTTCTACTCTCTGGGAACATTTTAGCCCTCTTCGGTGTTCTTGTCAAGGTTGACGTCTGAGAAGGCCGCCCGCACGACCGCCGCCGGGAGGCCTTTTTGCCAAAGTTTCCGCTCGATGGCGGCCTTCTCAAGGCCGAGACTAATGAACCGCTCGACCATTGTCGTAGCCCTAGACAGCTCATCAGCCTGACTAAGAAAACTCGCCACTACTTCCTCTACTACGGCCCGCGGGAGCAGGCGCTTGTAGAGTTGTTCAGCGAGACGTCTGCTCCCCAAGTCAGTTTTGCTGAGTGCGGCACTTAGCATATTCTGCGCCACGCGCTGATCATCTAAGAAGCCCCGCTCAATCAGCGTTTCGCAGGCTTCAGCGATTAAATCTGCCGAGAAGCCACGTATCCTTAACTTTTGGCCAAGTTCCGCCCGCGTGTAATCCCGCCTAGCTAAGATGCGCACTGCGGTTTTATAAACTTCGCTATTCTTCAAAAGACTCGCCGTCGGTTTTGTGCGCGACTTGACCGAGCTTCAGGCTCTCTCTAATGCGCAACTCAATTTTCTGTGCTGTCTCGGGGTGCTCACGCAAGTACTGCTTGGCATTTTCGCGACCCTGTCCTAAGCGCTCATCCTCGTAGGAATACCATGCCCCGCTCTTTACCACAATGTTGCTTTCGGTGGCCGTATCAATGATGCAACCTTCGCGAGAGATGCCTTCGCCGTATATAATATCAAAATCAGCTTGTCTAAAGGGGGGAGCGACTTTATTCTTGACAACCTTTACGCGAGTGCGATTACCGACAACATCCTGCCCTACCTTGAGCGACTCAACCCGTCTCACGTCTAGGCGTACAGAAGCATAAAATTTTAGAGCCCTACCGCCAGGCGTGGTCTCGGGACTGCCGAACATGACCCCTACTTTTTCGCGCAACTGATTGATAAAAATGGCTGTAGTCTTTGACTTACTTATGGCACCCGCAAGTTTGCGCAAGGCCTGCGACATAAGACGTGCCTGTAATCCAACATGGGCATCACCCATCTCACCCTCTATTTCGGCACGGGGAACTAGGGCGGCAACAGAGTCGATGACGACAACATCAAGTGCACCGCTGCGCACCAAGGCTTCGGCAATCTCTAGGGCCTGCTCTCCGGTATCAGGTTGCGAGACCAGCAAATCGTCTATGTTCACGCCGAGCTTCCGCGCATAGGAGGCATCAAGCGCATGCTCAGCATCGATGAAAGCTGCCACGCCCTTGTTTTTTTGTGCTTCGGCAATGACATGGAGAGCTACTGTGGTTTTACCGCTCGATTCAGGGCCAAAGACCTCGATAATTCGCCCCCGCGGCACCCCACCAATGCCAAGGGCAATATCTAACGAGAGCGCACCCGTAGATATCACCTCAAGCGCTACCAATTGGTCGCCTCCGAGGCGCATGATAGAACCCTTGCCGAACTGTTTTTCGATCTGATGCAGTGCCATTTCTAATGCCTTTTTCTTTTCCATAGCCAATCCTCCTGTCAATCTCCCTGTGCAAATTATACTCTAACGAACAAATGTTCGCAACTAATTCCTCTGGCGCAACATATTCAGCAGATGACCCAAGGCCAGCCTAGCGGCGCGTTCTTTGATGGCAGCGCGGTCACCCCTTAGCGTGAGTTTCACAGTTTGCACGCGTGAGTTACACCCTATGGCCAGCCAGACCGTGCCCACAGGTTTTAAGTCTGAACCTCCCTCCGGACCAGCAATGCCGGTTATGGCTAGGCCCACCGTTGCCTGACCAAGCCTCATCGCCCCACTAAGCATTTCGCGCGCGCACTGTTCTGACACCGCACCATATTTTTGCAGTGTCTCTCTGCTTACTCCTAGGACCTCTACCTTGGCCTCATTAGAGTAGCAGACCATGCTGCCGAGAAAATAGTTTGAAGAGCCCGGTTCGCTCGTGATAAGATGCCCCACTAGTCCCCCCGTACAAGACTCAGCCAGAGAGAGCTTCGATGCTGCGGCTTCTAAGGCCAAGCCGACCGCCTTCGGCAGTGTGCACTCGTTCTCACCATAGTAATGCTCTTTCAGCCTATCTATAACCAGACTGCGTACAGGAGCAATAATGAGCTCTGCTAGAGCAGCACTCGCAGCATAGGCCGTCAAACGAACATCTACTTCGCCTAAGCGGCTGTAGAGGGCAATAGTCGGCACTGTCTGGGTGCGAATCAGATCCTCGAGTATCTGTGCGACTTTGGACTCGCCAATGCCCACAAAATGCAGAGTCCACGAACAAACTTGCCCCTGCAACAGGCCCTTAGCGCGTAAGTGAGGCACCACATAGTCTCTAAACATGGCCTGCATTTCGCGGGGCGGTCCGGGCAGGAGAAAAACAAATTGGCATAGCTCCGTTTCTAGCATGATACCAGGCGCTGTCCCATGGGGATTTGGCAGCATGATTCCCCCGCTGGGTAGGTAGGCTTGACGTAAATTGTTCGCTGGCATTTCACGGCCAGCAAATTGACTATCTAAGCGCTCTGCTACTTCTAGCGAGAATACTAGCTCTCTCTCCAAGTAATGCGCCACGGCCTCGCGGGTGATGTCGTCCTCGGTTGGCCCCAAACCACCCGTGAGGATAACCACTTGTGCCCGCTCTAAGGCCCTGTGCAAACTCTCCTGAAGGCGCGATTCGTTGTCACCGACCACTGTTTGAAAGTAGAGGGCCAAACCAAGTTCAGCCATCTGCTGTGCCAGGAACTGTGCATTTGTGTTGACAATTTGCCCGAGTAGTAGTTCTGTGCCTACTGAGATAATCTCAGCCTTTACCACACCGATCCCCCCTCCCGTTTACTATAACAGAAATGTACAACAAAAGGGCGAGCCTACTTAGCTCGCCAATAAGATGCGCAACTCTTCGCCACACATTTTCTCCTGCTTTAGCAACATGTCCTTACCAACCATTATCCGAGTGCTGTGTTGGTGCAAAATGCTCCTAGCGACCCCCTCGCCCTCGGCAATCAGTTTCTGTACGGCGGCATGCAATTGCGCTTTAGGGACCAGGTTCTCATCTGCAATACCTAGCTCAGACATCCCCGCAGCTACCATGTTCAGAGCCACTTGCATTGCGGCGTGGTAGTCGCTGCGCGTTCCTAGACTGCGGCTCCCCGCGAACATTTCTTCAGCCACACCTCCGGCCAAGAGGAAGGCCATCTTAACCCGTAGCGTCTCTTCTGTTTCGAGAATCATGTCTTGCTGCGGTTGCTGACGTACATACCCTAAGGCAGAGCCCCGCGACAGAATGCTGATATGGCAGACGCTTCTCTTTTGCAGTGCCTCAGAGACAAAAGCATGCCCGAGTTCGTGTATAGCAATACGCTCCATTTCGGCCTTTGCTACTTGGCGGGGCATCTCGGCCCCCAGCAAGACTTTGTCAATGCTCTCCTCAAAGTGTCTCTGGGTCAGTAAGGTCTCCTGTGCCCGCCACGCCAGAATAGCGGCTTCGTTGGCCAAGCTCTCAAGATGTGCGCCTGAAAATCCCGCCGTCTCGTTGGCTAGCTTTTCTAAGTCTACACATGTGGCTAGCGGTTTCTTTCTCGTGTGCAGTTTGAGGATGTGCCATCTAGCTTCTCTCTCTGGCAAATCAACTTTGACCACCCGATCAAACCGTCCTGGACGTATCAACGCAGCATCTAGCAAGTCTGCCCTGTTGGTCGCACCAATCACTAGGATCCTAGTTAGCATGGTGGTAGTCAATCCATCCATCTCAAAAAGGAGTTGGTTGAGAGTTTGGTCATACTCCATGTGGCTGCTATGCTGACCTCGCTTAACGCCGAGGACATCGATTTCATCGATGAAGACAATGGCGCGTGTTTTGCCCTGTTTTTTAGACAGCTCCTGCGCTTGGCTAAATAGTTGCCGAACTCTCTCCGCACCTACACCCGCGTACATTTGCACAAAATCCGAGCCGACTACGGAAAGAAAAACGGCGTCTGTGTAAGAAGCAGCTGCCCGTGCCAGCAGGGTCTTGCCGGTGCCTGGCGGGCCACATAACAGAATACCTTTGAGCGGGCGTATGCCCATGCGTGCCGCGTCTTGATCTAGGCGGATAAAGTCGAGAGCTTCCGTGAGTTCTTGCTTCGCGGTGGTGAGACCACCTATGTCGTCAAAAAGAAGTTGTTCATCTTTACTGGGGTCGATGTTTTGTGCTCTGCCGTAGCCAGCTGGCTGCAGCAGCCGGTAGAAGACCACTGCACCAAGACCTAAGACTACGACCAGAGAAACAGCATCTACCCCCAAGTAGGCGAGATACCCTAGAGTGCCAAGAAACAAGCCTGCGGCAATCTCTACATGGTTTTTCATGGCGACACCGGTAGCGGTATAACCCGGTAAAGGTAGTGTTCCGCGTCATAGAGCTCTAGGTACAAAGCGTTATCATCAACTTCAAGAACATAGCCATCGATACTGGCGAGACTCACTGCCTCATTTACGCGTGTAGATAGCAGTACAAACGCGCCGCTAAGACGCGCTTCATACAGGGCATAGTGCATTTCCTGATAGAGCTGGTCGAGACGGGGACTAGAGTTATCCTTCCAGATAATCTCGCTAAGGTGTGGCCTACCTGTCTCACTGATACTTTCTAAACGACGGATTGTCGTAGCCAATCGAGCTACGTTTTTTAGCTCAATTAGGGCGATACTCTTATTGTTCGAAGTCTCGAGAGTCACGCTCAGTACGTCAGCATCTTTACGCAGGGACCGCAGCAGAGAGCCCTCTAACATCATTCGTTGCCATACCACATGTATAGCGATTAGGGCGACTAGGGAGACAGCAGACACCACCACAATCAGCTTCCAGTTAGAACGCTGCCAAGGCATCCATAGCCCTCCTAATTTACATAACATACTGCCAGTATACCATAATCTCTATCCTTGCTGCGCCGTGCGCTATAAGACAATTTATGGTACAATAGCAGTAGCAACATAAACTACCCGAGTGGAGGATGAATACAGTGACAGAACAGAGTAGCTTCTCCGATACAATCCGCCTAGGCCGAGACCGCGGACACGCCAATCATGGTTGGCTCAAGACATACCATTCTTTTTCGTTCGCCGATTACTACGATCCCGCGCACATGGGCTTTGGAGCACTACGAGTCATTAACGAAGATTACGTGCAACCAGGCCATGGCTTTGGTATGCATCATCATCGCGATATGGAAATAGTAACGCTGGTGTTGAGCGGCCAATTGCGCCATGAAGATTCCATGGGGCATATGGCGACCATGGGGGCTTACGAGGTGCAAAGGATTACGGCCGGCAGCGGCATGCGCCATAGTGAGCATAGTCAGGGAAGCGTAGATACGCATCTTCTGCAAATATGGATAGAGCCTAATGTGCGTGGAGTGGCGCCAAGTTATGAACAGAAGCAGCTTGACGTAGAGCACGCTCGCGGTAGACTGCTGCTCATTGCTGCCCCCCAAGCGACGGAAACAGGAGTTACCTTGCAGCAAGACGCCAAAATATTTCTCTGCAAATTGCACGGTGATGAAGCTCTTGATTATGCACTAGATACAGGTCGAAGGGCCTATGTGCAGGTCATTAAGGGCAGCGTCAAGGTCAATGGGCAGGTACTTCTAGGTGGCGACGCGCTAAAAACATTTGCTCCGAAAGTGAGCATAGAAAACGGCGACCTAGCCGAGGTACTACTCTTTGACCTGCCCTAGAGATACTTCCGGCCTTAAGACTCAAGCAATGTTCCCGCGTCACGAAAATATTCCAGTGCTGACAAGACGGTAAAAAGCACCGCTAGCGCCAGGGCGATGTCCTTAAAGGGGAAACCAATAAGGGCGAAGGGGTAGTTGTTGGTCATAACCGCCACTATGGCGACAATTTGGGTTACTGTTTTTAGTTTGGCAAACTTGCTCGCGGCAATGATTTTCCCCTCGGCTGCAGCCACACCCCTAAGCCCGGTGACGGCAAATTCCCGTGCTAAGATGACAATGGCAATCCAAGCTGGCAATGCCGCCTGCTCCACCAAGGATACTAGCGCTGACATAACAAGCAATTTGTCCGCTAAGGGATCCAGTAATTTTCCGAGCGTGGTGACCTGCTTCTTCTTGCGCGCCACGTAGCCGTCAAGACCATCTGTGGCCGCGGCCAAGATAAAAATGCCCGCAGCAATAAGTGGGCCGTAGCGCATCTGTTCTGAGATAAAAAAGAGGAACACCGGCAAGAGGAAGATCCTGCTTAAGGTGATTTTATTAGCAAGATTCATGGTAAGCCACCCCAAACAAATCGTATTCTGACGAAGTTTGCACGAGCACCGGTATAAACTGACCCGCAGCAGCCTGCGCCCCTTGTACGTAGACCACACCGTCTACTTCAGGGGCGTCTTTCATTGCCCGCCCGAGGACGCCATTTCCTTCTTCCCACGCTCCCTCTACCAATACCGTTAGCACAGTGCCGATGAAGCGCTGATTGTGCTGGCGACTAAGCTCTTGCTGTAGTAACATCAGTTCTCGGTAGCGAGCCTCTTTGATTTCTTCAGGGATGTGATCCTCTAAGTCATCCGCCGCAGTATCCTCCTCGCGAGAGTACTTAAAAGCACCGACATGGTCAAATTTCATCTCGGCCACAAACTGCATCAGCTCGCGAAATTCATCCTCGGTTTCACCTGGAAAGCCGACGATAAAGGTAGTACGCAAAACTAAATCCGGTATGTTGGTGCGCAGTTTTGTCAAGAGAGCCATGATGTCCTGCTTAGTTCCTCGGCGCTGCATGGCCTTTAAGACGCGATTGTTGATATGCTGGAGGGGCATGTCCAAGTACTTACAGACCTTAGGGAGAGCTGCAATGGCCGCAATTAAGTCATCCGTAAAGAAGTCTGGGTAGCAGTACAAGAGACGTATCCAGTTAAGACCGGGTATGGCGTGGAGCTTCTCGAGTAGCTCGGCGAGTTTTGTTTGCTCGTAACGGTCAATACCATAACGCGTTGTGTCCTGCGCAATTAAGTTAAGCTCTTTGAGTCCCTTGCTTTCTAGTTGTGCCACTTCGCGCAAAATACTCTCCATGCTCCGGCTGCGATATTCACCTCTCACTAGTGGAATAACGCAGTAGGAACACCAGTTGCTACAGCCCTCAGCTATTTTTACATAAGCAGAATAGGTGTGAGTGGTAGTGCGTTCAATGCTTTCCTCGTAGTCGTAATCAGCACCACCGACTGCTAAGACGCGCTCCCCCGCCTCTACTCTAGCTACGACCTCACCAATAGTGGTGAAATTACCCGTCCCAACAAGCCCGTCTACTTCTGGTATGTCAAGAAGCAGTTCCTCCGCATATCGTTGGGAAAGACACCCGGCGACAATAAGCTTGCGGCACAGCGCTTTTTTGTGTTCTGCTGCCGCTAAAATGGCTTGGATTGACTCTTCTTTGGCCGCTTGGATAAAGCCACATGTATTGACGATAATAATTTCGGCATCCGCCACATCTCTGACTAGAGTATGCCCGCCCGCCGTAAGGAGGCCCTGCATAAGCTCACTGTCAGTTTGATTCTTGGTGCAACCGAGGCTAACAAAACCGATCCGCATTTCGTCCACTCCCATATTTTTTAGTGCATCTAGCGTTTTTTTGTTCTATACGGTACAACTTGATCTGGTGGAACGAGGGCCTTCTTACCATGCCCTATCAAGTCTTCGCGACCTATAAGTCTGAGCGCTTCGCGCACTAAGGCGTAATTTTTCGGTAAAAAGTACTGTAACAGGGCGCGCTGCAATCTCTTTTCCTGACTGGTGCGCGGCACATACACCTTTTCGCCCGTCAAAGGATGCCGTCCGGTGTAGTACATGCACGTGGACATAGAGCCTGGAGTAGGAATAAAATCCTGCACCTGCTGGGGGCGAATATTGTTGTCTCTTAGATACTCGGCGAGAAGAACGGCATCTTCTAGGGTGCTACCAGGATGGCTAGACATAAAGTAGGGCACCAAGTACTGCTCTCGCTGCAGCTTCTCATTAAAGCGGTGGAAACGGGCCGAGAATTCTTCATAGACGTGCCGCGCTGGTTTTCCCATGAGGCGCAAAACACGGGGCGAAATGTGTTCAGGAGCAATTTTGAGTTGTCCTGAGACATGGTGCTGGCATAACTCTGCCAAAAATGTGTCGTCGGCATCTAAGACGACATAGTCAAAACGGACTCCTGAGCGCACAAATACTTTTTTTACGCCAGGTAGTGCCCGCACTTCGCGCAGTACCTCTAAGTAATCGCTGTGGTTCGCCTTGAGCCTTTTACAGGGCAGGGGCGACAAACACTCCTTATCGCGGCAACCGCCCTCCGCTTCTTGTTTGTCACAGGCGGCATTATGAAAGTTAGCGGTAGGACCACCAATGTCGTGAATATACCCTTTGAAGTTTGGCAGTGTGGTCAGGAGTTTAGCTTCCGCGAGCAGCGAAGCCTTACTACGGCGCTGCACTTTGCGCCCTTGATGCGCTGTTAAAGCGCAAAAGGAGCAACTGCCGAAACAGCCCCTATGGCTGGTTATGCTAAACTCCACTTCCTCGAGCGATTTTACACCACCTTCGTTCGCATACCGGGGATGCACTTGTCGCGTAAAGGGCAGGCTGTAAACCTTGTCCATCATCGCCGTACTGAGCGGTAGCGGTGGTGGATTAACACAGAGCATTGTCTCACCATGTCCTTGGCAGAGCATGCGCCCTGTGTACGGATTTTGCTCATTATGGGCTAGGCGAAATGCCTCCGCAAAACGCTCTTTGTTTTGACAGATCTCTTCGTAACTAGGTAAGAGCACGGCGCTTTGCGGCACATGTGAAACAATATAGCACACTCCTGGGATATCAGCAAAGTGCGTTTTGCCAAAACGGAGCCTCTCCGCAACTTCTAGTAAGGAAAACTCACTCATGCCATAAAGCAGCAGGTCGGCCTTACTATCGAACAAGACAGAGCGCCTAATCTTGTCTGACCAAAAATCATAGTGAACTAGCCGCCTTAGCGAGGCTTCTATTCCTCCCATGACAACGGGAACCCCAGGGTGCGCCTCGCGCGCCCTGTTAGCATAAACTACTACCGCCCGGTCCGGGCGATTGCCTCCTCGGCCACCAGGTGAAAAATCATCTTCCCGCCTAGGCTTGCCGGCGACTGTGTAATTCGCTACCATAGAGTCTAAATTGCCAGCTGTCACCAGGGTGGCTAAGGCTGGTGTGCCCAGCACTTTGAAAGAATTTATGTCGCGCCAATTAGGCTGGGCGATAATACCCACCCTGTAGCCGGCATCCTCGAGTAGCCTGCCAATGAGCGCAACACCAAAACTAGGGTGATCGACATAGGCGTCCCCCGTAATCAGGAGAAAGTCAAGCTCGTTCCAGCCGCGCATGGCCATCTCCGCCCGCGTCATGGGTAGGGGATGTTTTGCCAGTGACATTTTTTCCATACAACCTCCAAAAAAAAGACCCCTTATGGGCCTGCTTTCGTAAAAGTGAAATCCATCACATCGCCCGTCTGCCCAGGCAAGGAATGCCCATTGACTATAATATCTGCTACGCGGGCTCGCCCTAGACGAAGGCGGAGAGACAGATTGGCGGTAAACTCCCTTGATTCCCCAGCCTGTAGCATGGCCGATCTACCGCCTGCGCCATCGACTTCTACCATGACCCAGCACTGTTCTTCGCGCACGGCAACCTTAAGCTGCACTGGCCACTCTTTGACGACAAATACATGTCGTCCATCCAGCACCCCCGCAAAAACAAAGGTAGGCTGCTCGACTAGAGGAGGGGTGGGTGGGGTTATGGGTGTCACAACCTGGGGAGGATCTACAGGAGGCAAATTGGCTACAGGGGGCTTTGGTGTATTGGGCAAGCCAAAAAACCAGTACAGGGCCGCCAAAGAGAACGCACAGCACATCAGTACCACTCCTGCTAAGGAAGCCCGATTGAGCTGCCGCCCTGGCGTAGTTTTTGTTAAGGGCGGCCTATTTTCACGCCCCTCTAGTTCCACCCCTTGAGACAACTCTACAAGGTCGAGATTAAGCTCCACACACAGACGGCGGACAAAGCCTCTAAGGTAGGCAGGCCCACCTGGAATAGCCGCATAATTCTCGGCCTCAATGGCCTCCACGATCCACTCTCTAATGTGAGTACGCCGGTACATTTCTGCCACCGAGAGGCCTTCTGCCTCTCTGGCCTGACGCAAGGCTTTACCGATCCCCTGCACTTGTCTCCCCCCTTATGCTCGCACATCACCCTTTGTTGTTGTCAAGCAGTTGCTTTACCAGAGCGTGGCTTTTGTTGATCTGGCGCGGTCGGCTACCGTCGCTTGGGCCTACGATACCCGCCTCTTCCATCTGGTCTACAATACGCGCGGCCCTAGTATAGCCGAGCCGCATGCGCCTCTGCAACATGGACACCGAGGCTTGCCCGGTTTCGACAATGACGCGCACCGCATCTAGAAAACGATCGTCTTGCTCGCTGTCGCCTTCTGGAACGCTGTTATCGACATCGTCAAGAGCAGCGAGCCCGGGTGCATACACGGCTTCAGCCTGGGCTGAGACATGGTCTACGATTTTTTCAATTTCACGATTCGATACAAAAGCTCCTTGCACTCTCTTGGCCTTGCTCTGCCCCACAGGGAGGTAGAGCATATCTCCTCGGCCAAGCAATTTCTCGGCGCCTGACATATCGAGAATTACACGGGAGTCGGTGGCAGATGATACCGTGAAGGAAAGTCGGGAGGGGATATTGGCCTTGATAAGACCTGTGATCACGTCCGTAGAGGGCCGCTGTGTACCAATGACCAGGTGCATCCCGGCGGCCCTCGCCATTTGCGCGAGACGACAAATGGCATCTTCTACGTCCGCCCTCGCCACCATCATCAAATCGGCCAGCTCATCGATGACGATGAGTAAGTAGGGCATGTGGTCGAGGTTTCGCTCGAGAGCCCTCTCGTTGTATCGCGCAATGTCGCGCACGCCAGCCTTCGCGAAGAGAGCGTACCTCTTTTCCATTTCTCCTGTGGCCCACTTCAGGGCATGGGCTGCTTTCTTAGGGTGATTTAATACGGGCGCAATAAGATGAGGTATACCGTTGTAGAGCGATAATTCTACTACTTTAGGGTCTATAAGCATCATCTTAACTTCGCTTGGCTTCGCCTTGTACAGTACGCTAGAAATAATAGTATTTATACATACACTCTTGCCTGCACCCGTAGCACCAGCAATCAGCAAATGTGGCATCTGAGTCAGGTCGGCGATAATCGTCGTGCCCTCTATATCCTTGCCCAAAGCTACTGTCAAGGGTGATGTGCTGGCATTAAACTCGGTGCTCTCCACCACATCGCGCAAGAAGACGGAGCCCCTGGCCTTGTTAGGAACTTCGATGCCAATCGCCGCTTTGCCGGGGATGGGAGCCTCTATCCGCACGCCCTCACTGGCCAAGCTCATGGCCAAGTCATTGCTAAGGCCTGTAACTTTGCTAACCTTCGTGCCCGGAGATAAGTGCATTTCGTAACGGGTACAGGTAGGCCCTCTGGTGACTTCAACGACTTTAGCCCTCACGCCAAAATTAGCGAGCGTTTCTTCTAGGGTGCGAATATTGTCTTTTTCTTCTCGGCTGCCACGTACCACACTGGTGCGTAGGGCGCGGTTGAGAAGGTCAAGGTCTGGTAGCTGGTAATCCGAGAGGGGCAATTTTAGTTGCTCTATCTTGCCTGCGGGCAGCTCCTCTAGCACCACGGGCTGCGGTTTCGGCAGCGGCGTGGGCTCAGGGATATGTTCGTTTTCCGTGATATCTGACCACCCCTCGGGGGATGGTGGTAGGGCGACAGTCTTAGTGGCCACAGCGGGTCGCCGCTGTTTTCGTGCCAAGGACAGCGCTCCTTGCAGGGAGCCTAGTAGGCGCCGCACTACTGCCACTAAGGATACTCCCGTAACCCACAAGAGACCTAGCAGCACCGCCGTGACGACTACCACCCAGGCGCCAATNTCACCCACTAAGCTAACCATCAAGTTGCCGAGAAAGCCTCCCACNATGCCTCCACCGCCAGGAGTATTGTAACTATAGGGCAAATCGCGCCTAATCGCGGGAACCGCGAGGGCACTGGCCAAGAGTACGGCGGCGACAACTAGCACCATAAACCAGTGAATTCTGCGCGTGGCTTTCTTTCTTCCCGCTAAGGCCAGCACCCCAGTTAGCATGGCGCAGATCATGGTTACCACTGCCCCCACTCTGCCCAGCAAGCCCACAAGTATGACGCTCGCGAACCTGCCGACATGACCGGTGAGATCGGTCGCAAGCAAACTCAGTGCCAAGAACGCGGCCACAATGATCATAAGAACAGCGAGAATTTCGTTTGACANACCCGTTTTGGCAGACGATGTCTTCTTTATGTTGCGCCTTGGCACAGTTTTCAACTCCCCACCCTCTNACTGGACAAAAATTATCGTCAAAACACCTACTGCCCACACATAGTAGGCAAAATACTGCAATTTGCCGCGCTTGAGCAGGGCCACTAAGTACCTAATGGCCACTACGCCAACAAGGGCCGACACCGCAATGCCAAGCAGCACATGAGAAAGAGGATGCGTGGCGTAATCGTTTAAGAGCTCGGGCGTTTTAAGCAGAGCTGCTCCCAACACTGCTGGTAAGGACAGCAAGAATGAAAGACGAGTCGCCGTATCCCTATCGAAATTCCTAAAGAGACCTGCGGCGATAGTTGTGCCAGAACGCGAAATACCAGGGGTGATGGCCAGCCCTTGCGCTAGTCCCACCCAGAGAGCATCGACAGGACCAATGTCCCGCATCTCTCTTTTTCCCTGCTTCATAGTGCCTATGACAAGAATAATGCCCGTTACTAGCAAGGCGTAGCCGATAAAACGTGGGCTAGCAAACAAAAGCTCAAAAGTGTCAGCAAAGAGAACCCCCAAGAGGCCGGTAGGCACACTGCCGACGACCAAGAGAAAAAGTAAGCGCCGATACGCTGCAGTCGCGGGACTCCGCCTATTGTAGGGGTCTAGTACGATACTAACTACCGCACGCAGCAAGCCAAAAATATCGTCCCAGAAAACGATGACCACCGAAATGAGGGTGCCAATATGGAGGGCCACCTCAAGAGATACTCCCGGCGACTCTACCCCTAGCAAGTACTGGGCGAGAACTAAGTGGCCGGAACTAGAAATAGGCAAGAACTCGGTCAGTCCCTGCACAATAGCCAAGAGTATAACAGCCCCCAGAGACAAAAAAACCTCCCCTTTCGCTACATGGATTATACCACAACGAGGGGCCCTTCGCTGCGGCAAAGAAAAGGGACTACCCAATTCCATAGGGCAGCCCTATTCCATATTACTACTACTACTACTACTACTACTACGTGTGGAGGGTAATGATGTTGCCGGGCGAAAAGGCCGGTAACAAAAAATCGCTAGGACTACTACTGAGTAACTGTATAATTTGGCAGGTCCTATCATCCATCGGCTGTACCAAGACTCTCTTGCCCAAGTAAACAACTTCTTCAGGATACTTAAGCGCTATGTTCTCGGCAAAAATTACTTCTGGTGGAACTATGGAGTAGATCATTCTGCACCTATATGACACATCTGGCGCAGCTTGCTAAGGGCCTGTGCCAGGCCACCCACATCATCAATGAGCCCTTCTTGTACGGCTTCTTTTCCTACAATCACCGTACCAATATCTCTGGCTAACTCCCCCGTCCTAAACATCAGTTCACGAAATCTCTCAGTGCTGATGCCGCTATTATTCACCACAAAGCGTACTACTCTCTCTTGCATTTTCTCTAAGTACTCAAATGTCTGTGGTACTCCGATGACCATCCCAGTCAAACGAATGGGGTGAATGGTCATGGTCGCCGTTTCAGCGATGAATGAATGTCCTGCCGCCACGGCAATGGGCACGCCGATGGAATGCCCACCCCCTAAGACTAGAGACACTGTTGGCTTAGACATGGTGGCCAGCATTTCTGCTATGGCCAGGCCGGCTTCGACATCTCCCCCCACGGTATTAAGAATGACCAGGAGCCCCAAGATTTTTGGGTTTTGCTCGATGGCCACTAGTTGTGGAATGATATGCTCGTACTTCGTCGTCTTGTTCTGAGGTGGCAGAATCATATGCCCCTCTATCTGTCCCACAATGGTCATGACGTGAAGACTACTCTCGGTTGATGGTAGACGCAGTTGACCAAACTCTTGTAGGGATGTAGAGGGAGGTGGAACAGCGGGTTTTACTTCTTCTTGTTCTTGACGCACAGCTCTTTCTCCGTTCTTTTCTTAGTCGACAGGCACCCCACGTCGACTCATTGATAGTGTGGCTATTCGAGCGGAGAAAATACCATGCTAAAGTTTACCAACTAATCGTAAGGACTCTTCCACTAAAGCCTTGTCCGCTACCGACATATCGTAGAGGGGCGGCCGAACCTCACCCGCCGGATAACAGAGGCGGTTTAGGGCCCACTTTAGGGGAATGGGGCTAGTCGTAGTAAAGAGTGCCTTGAACAAGGGCAAGAGATGGAGATGCGTTTTGCAGGCAGCATCAACTCTACCAGCGAAAAAGGCCTCTATCATGTCCTTCATCTCGCTGCCCACAATATGGGAGGACACGCTTACCACCCCTACCGCTCCGACAGAGAGCATGGGTAAAGTGAGAGAGTCGTCACCCGAATAAATAAGAAAACCCTCTCGCACCGAGCGGGCGATCTCGCTGACTTGGTCTAAGCTGCCACTAGCTTCTTTCACACCAATGAAGGCCTCTACCTGCGATAACTTCGCCACCGTGGCCGGCAGCATATTGCAACCGGTGCGCCCCGGCACATTGTAGAGGAGCACCGGTACATCTACGCTTTTCGCCACTGCGAGAAAGTGTTGGTAGAGACTGTCTTGAGGTGGCTTGTTGTAGTAGGGAGTCACGAGCATGATGCCATCAGCCCCATGCTGCATGGCCCGGCGCGAATTGGCGATAGTCTCCTTGGTGTCATTGGTGCCCGTGCCCATAAGTACCTTTACGCGGCCGCGAGCCATCTTCTTTACGGTCTGTAAGAGAAAAGTCTTTTCATCCTGACTAAGTGTGGGCGATTCCCCTGTCGTGCCAGACACGACAATAGTGTCCGTCTTAGTCTGCACCAGATGTTCTACGACCACCCCAACGGCCTCGGCACTAATTTGGCCATCCTCACCAAAAGGCGTAATCATCGCGGTCATCAGTCGACCAAAATTCATGACTTTACCCCCCCCTACTCTACTCGATGTTAAGTTCAAATTGGTGATGCAAAGCCTGCACAGCTCTTTCCATGTCCTTCTCGTCGATAAGAACGGAGATAGTCAAGTAGGAGTCGCTCGTTTGCAAAATGCGCACCGCAGCTTCGCGCATGGCGGCTACCACCTTGGCCATGACCCCAGGTATGCCGCGCATACCTGTACCGATGACGCTCACCTTAGCGCAACCCGCTCTATGGTTAACTACCACAGGTAGATCGCGCAAGGCGTCTTGCACCTTCTCCACGGCCTCGGACTGCACGATGAATTTCTTTTCCGCGGGGCTCACGTTTATTAAGTCCACACTGACCACCGCTAGAGCTAAACGTCGAAAGATCTCATATTCCAAGGTACTATCATCGCTCGGAGTCGTGATAGTCACCTGTGATACCCCGGGCAAATGCGCGACTGCAGTTACCGCTCTGCCAATCTTTCTTTCAAAGAGAACGTTGTTAGCAATGACCGTACCCGCCGCCTCACTCAGCGTGCTCTTAATGATGAGGGGTATGTTGCGCTGCATGGCCAGTTCTACGGCTCGCGGATGAATGACCTTAGAACCTTGCGAGGCCATGTTAAAGACCTCAGAGTAGTCTAGGGTGTTGATGACGCGCGCGTCACGCACCACACGTGGGTCGGCCGTCATTATGCCGTCGACATCTGTGTAAATCTCAATGGCACTCGCGCCTAAGGCCACGCCTATGGCCGCGGCAGAAGTATCACTACCACCCCTGCCGAGCGTCGTGATATCACCATTGTCACTAGCGCCCTGAAAGCCTGCCACAACTGGCACTATACCCTGGGCAATGAGACTTCTCAAGTAGTCAGCTTTGACCGTAATAATGCGTGCGTCGCCAAAGGTCGCATCAGTAACAATGCCGGCCTGCCAGCCGGCCAAAGCTACAGCCTTTATTCTGGCCTGTCGCAAGCTAGTCGCCACTAGAGCGGCCGACATCAGTTCACCACAAGCCATCATGATGTCTAAATCGTGCTTATCGGGGACACCTGCTTGCTGCAGCAGGCCGATAAGAGTGTCTGTCGCATAGGGGTCCCCCTTGCGACCCATGGCCGATACCACCACGACGACGTCGTAGAGGGCCCTGCCCTCTACGACCTTCTGGATAACTTTCTGCCGCAACTCTGCTGTGGCAACTGAGGTACCGCCAAACTTCTGTACTATAATGCCCATAATGACCTCCAATCTTCATGGCCGAAGCGAGTAAACTATGTGCCGCGGAGCACCGGGGAGAGCTGCAGACCACGCAAAGCATGTTCTACCGCATCTGGTATGAGGTTCATATGCGCTACTAGGGAATTCTGTTTGAACTCGGGGTTATCCTGTGAGAACGGCACGAAAAACACGTTTTTGCTATTTAGGAGTCTACCTATATTGACGGCATTGAGGCCTAAGCCATCATTGGTTGATACCGCGATTAGCACGGGCCTCATATTGCGTAAGTGCGCCTTAACGGCCATCGTCACTACACTATCGGTGATGGCATTAGCTATTTTACCAAGCGAGTTGCCGGTGCAAGGGGCAACCACTAAAAGATCTAGCAGTTTACCTGGGCCGATAGGTTCTGCTTGCACAATAGTTTCGATTATAGCATGCGCCCGAGAGACTTCTAGTATTTTCTCCTTCCACATGGCAGCTTGACCAAACTTAGTGTCGATGGTGGCTGCATTTTCGCTCATAATGGGGATTACTTGGGCGCCACGAGCGGTGAGCTCCCGTATTTCAGGTAGTACAGACGAAAAGGTGCAGTAGGACGCCGTCAAAGCGAAACCAATACGCTTAGCTATCATTTTACCTCTCCTTCGCCATGTTTTCCACTATGAGTCGAGGCAGCACGGCGCCGAGAATTCGCCCTGCGGTCTCCGGCACACATTTACCGGGTAGTCCTGGGGCTAGCACCGCGACACGCTTTAGCTCCTTAGCCACGCTGTAGTCAACCCCCCCGGGCCTAGAGGCAATATCGATGACGATCACTTTGGGCTGTGAGACCAAGAGCAGCTCGCGACCCACTATGACGGCAGGTACCGTGTTAAAAACTAGGTCCATGCGCGAGAACGTCTCAACCAGTTCCACTTGAGAAACCTTTATGAACCCAAGCGCAATAGCTCGTGCCAAATCGCCGTTTTGTCTTGCATAGACATAAGTCTCGGCGCCCATGTTGCGCAAAAGGTGTGCTAGAATCGTCCCACACCTCCCAAAGCCTATGACTAGCGCCTTGCTATGATGAATCGTCTTCTGCGCTAACTCTTGCGCTAGGCGCACAGCTCCTTCAGCTGTCGGAACCGCATTGAGGTAGGCTAGTTCATCGTCTTCACCAATTTCGACTAAGTTCCAGCCGTAATCAGCAGCCAGTAAACGCAATGTAGGCCCGGCTACCCCCGTTAAGACCAAGAGACCTCGTGCCTGATACTCACCGACTAGCGACAGGGGCTCATTACAGAAACTGCTTTTCACAGAGCCGTCTTCATCACAGCCTTGCATGGGCAGCACTAGGGCGTGGCACTCGTGCACCGCCCGCTCTAGGCTACAATGCACCATGTCTAGGGTGGGCGGTAGCTTCTCGAGACCTACTCCATACAACCTGGCCCCTTGGGAGATGAGACCTTGGAGGCAATGCTCGACTCGCAAATCACCGCCTACCAGGGCAATGCAGAGACCGGCTAGAGTGGTAGCCACATTCATCCTCCTCTACAGCTACTTCAACATCACTATATGTGCTGCGGGCTGTAGGGGTGAAAAAAAAGAGTCTCTGCAAGTAGCTCAGAGACTTCGTTTGCCCATGTCAATAATAATCATGTCTTGGCCTATTTTCTTGACTGCTGTCCACGAGAGAATGCTCTCATTCTGCCCTCTAGCGAGGCCGAAAAGACCACGCTTGCAGACCACTAGAGACAATATTTTACCCGTGCGCCCATTGATAACTAGGTCGCTGTCTCCTAGGAGCCCTAGTCTGGAGCCATCAAAGGTGTTGATGATCTCTTTTCCGGCTAGCTCACTGAACTTCACTTCCTTCACCTCATCTATGTCTATGATGAGATGACTGTGCTTAGAAGGCAGCGTGAAGTGTGGCACTGAGATCAGGTAGATCCTTGGTTGGTCCTAAGGCACAGATAGTACTGCTACCCATNTTGAGTAAACGCTCTGCCAATCTTTGNATGTCATCGGGAGTAACGGCCTCAATCTTGTTGACGATTTCTAAAGTCGGGGTAACCTCCCCTACCAAGAGGAGCCCGCGCCCCATACGACTCATGCGATTTGCCGTGCTCTCTAGCCCCATGACTATGGCGCCTTTAACCTGTTCACGCGCTCGCGCTAGCTCGGCGGCACTGACAAGGCCATTTTTCATGGCCTTAAGCTCACCGCCAATTGCCGTAACGAGTTGTNCNGCATTGCGCGGCGAGAGTCCGGCATAGATGCCGTAATATCCATTCTCTACAAAAGANGCACTGTAGGAATAAATATTGTAGGCTAGCCCCATCTCTTCCCTAACGAGCTGAAAAAGGCGCGAAGACATGCCTGCTCCCAAGATGTTGTTNAGCATGCTCAAGGTGTAGATGTCCTCGTGTTGCCAGGCTAGGCCCGGAAACCCNAAGCANATGTGCAATTGTTCGGTAGGNTTATCAACAAAGCAGGAGCGCTCTGNNTAGGCGGTAGCCGTGGCGGGAGAAGCNTCGCCACCCTGCTCACCATCGAGTTTGAGTTTTTCTTCCACTAGTTCTACNAGCTGNTGATGAAGAAGATNNCCGGCTGCCGTGATAACAATGTTGCGCGGCTGGTAATGCCNCCGATAGAAATNCCAACATTTCTCACGATTGAGGGCCATGATACTTTCCTTGTTGCCTAAAATCGGCAGACCCAGGGGATGATGCGGCCATATCGTGGTTGCCAAGTAGTCGTGAATGAGTTCGTCAGGCGTGTCCTCGTAAAGAGCTATCTCTTCAAGTACAATCTGTTTCTCTTTTTCCACGTCGCTAACCGAGAGCTTAGGTGCGCTTAACATATTGCTAAGTACATCTACCGCTAAGCCCAAATGCTCCTTGAGCACTTTAACATAGAAACAAGTATATTCCTTGGTAGTGTAGGCATTGAGCTCGCCACCCACGTTATCAATGGCCTCCACGATGTCACGCGCGCTACGCTCCTGGCTTCCTTTAAAAAACAAGTGCTCTAAAAAATGCGACAAACCCTGCTCAGACTCTCCCTCGTAGAGGGTACCACAGCGCACCCAAAATCCGAGGGCCACAGTGTCAACATGGGGAATGTGTTCGCTCGCCACAACTATGCCTGCTTTGTTCTTGCTGATCTCCATCAAAATCCCTCTATTCAAGCCATTCATTCTATTTTTCCAAACACTTCCAAGCACATCTACTAGGGTAGAGGCGAAAGCAGCTCACCTAGGGTCACCAAGGCAAAACCCTTCTGCTTAAGCAGAGGAATCATGATACGCAGTGCGCGCGGGGTATCCCTAGCGGGATGCATTAAGACGATAGCGCCATTGTGGGCTCGCGGCACGATGCGTCGAACGATTTGGTCTGCCCCTTGGCGCATCCAATCCGCGGTGTCCAAGCTGCAGAGCACCGTCTGATACCCGAGTGCCGCTGCGGCTTGTATGACTTCCTGGTCGAAGTCATTGTAGGACGGGCTGAAGAAGCGAATTTCTAGCGGCCCCACGGCCGCGACGATGGCTGCCGTCGTGCGCAAAATTTCGTCCTTGATCTTTTCGCTGCTCTGCTGCGACAAGTGCAGGTCAGAGTAAGCATGGTTTGCTAGTTCGTGTCCACGCCTATATACTTCCCTAACTAATTCAGGGTATTTACTGACCCAACGCCCGACCAAGAAAAATGTCTTCTGCAGCTTGTAGTAATCCAAAATATCGAGAATTTCGCTCAGTTCTTCATTTCCCCAGGCTACATTGATGACGAAAGCAATCTTTCTTTTGTCTGGGTTGCCCTGAAAAATAGGTAGCTCGAGCGAAGGCTCGCTAGGCAGGACCGGGCGAAAAACATAGTCACAACTGGTTTGCGGCAAGGCCCCTAGGCAGTGCGCTAGAGTGGCGGCGATATCTAGCTCGCGGCCAGCCAGCCCTGGGATGACCCCGCGCTGTACCTTGTCATAACTTGGCTCAACTGGCGCGCTAAAAAGCTGTGGCTGAACGCTCTCTAAGTGCGCTTCTAGCTCCATTTCAGTCCAGCCCGCAATCTCCATGCCCGCTAAAGTCACTCCTTTGGCTACCCGGGCCACAGGAATGGCTGTGCTAGGCCGAAGGGCTTGGAGCAAGAGCGCACAAAGCAGCACCACAACAACTAGGGTTACTTTGTTTTTCACCGGCAACCCTCCCCACTCTATACTCTAATGTATATGTGGGTGGCGCCAAAAAAATAAAGAGCATTGCCAGGGCAACGCTCCCATATCCCTAGGCTTGTCCTTGCGGTCCACCATTAGATTGTGGCGATAACAGCTCTTTTCGTGAGGCATCAATGCGTCCCTGACGGTCTACGCCAATGACTTTGACCTGTATTTCATCGCCAATGTTGACCACGTCTTCCGTTCTCGCGACCCGACCGTGCGAGAGTTGTGAAATGTGGACTAAGGCTTCTTTTCCAGGCATAAGCTCGACAAAAGCGCCGTACTTTTCTACGCGGGTTACACGACCATTGTAAATCTCGCCAATGCCCATTTCGCGCGTCAAATCTTCGATGATTCTCCTGGCTTTCATGCCTTGTGCCGCATCAACCGCAGCGATAAAAACCCTACCATCATCTTCAATATCGATTTTGACATTCGTCTCAGCAATGATTTTGTTAATCATTTTGCCACCGGGGCCAATGACATCTTTGATCTTGTCTACCGGTATGGAAATGGTCAACATGCGTGGGGCAAAAGCGGAGAGATCTGGGCGTGGTTCTTTAATGGTCTCTTGCATCTTGTGCAGGATATGCATACGGCCAGTATGTGCCTCGGCCAAAGATTCGGTGAGAATGTCTTTGTCTAAGCCCGCCACCTTCACGTCCATTTGCAGCGCGGTGATGCCCTTGGCTGTGCCGGCCACCTTGAAATCCATATCGCCGAGATGGTCTTCCATCCCTTGAATATCAGAAAGAACTACATGACGCTGCCCATCGGTGATAAGACCCATGGCGATACCAGCCACAGGCGCCTTAATAGGCACACCAGCCTCCATGAGCGCCAAGGTGCTGCCGCAAACGCTCGCCTGCGAAGTGGAACCGTTAGATTCTAAAACCTCGCTGACCACGCGAATAGTGTAGGGGAACTCTTCTTCAGAAGGTATCATCGGCAGGAGCGCGCGCTCTGCCAAGGCGCCATGCCCAATGTCCCGCCGCGAGGTGCCGCGCTGTGGGCGCACTTCACCAACACTGTAGGCAGGGAAATTGTAGTGATGCAAGTACCTCTTCGACTCATCAAGGCCAAGGTCATCAATAATCTGTATATCCCCTCTAGTGCCGAGGGTGACAACAGAGAGAACCTGCGTCTGACCGCGTGTGAACAAGCCAGAGCCGTGAGTGCGCGGCAGGACACCGACTTCGCATGTTATTGGACGAATTTCGCGCGGTTTCCTACCATCTGGTCTCTCGGCATGGGCGAGAATGCGTTCGCGCACAATATTCTTCACTATATCGTGCAGAACCTCGCTGACGAGTTTTCCTTGACCAGGAAAAAGCTCGCTGAATTTGAGTTTGGCTTCGCTCATAACTGCGGCAATCGCGTCCTCGCGGGACAGTTTATCGGCAACCATGACGGCCTGCTCGAGGGGAAGAGCAGCATAATCTTCCACAGCTACACGAAGTGCCTCTGGCACTTCAAACAGGGAAACGGACAATTTGGGTACGCCGTGCGCTTCTTGCATGGTCTCGATAAGGGCGATGATGCGCTTAATTTCCTCATGTCCGGCCATGATAGCTTCTATCATCTGCGCTTCGCTAACTTCCAGAGCGCCAGCTTCGACCATCATGATAGCGTCTTTTGTGCCCGCGACCACCAAGTGGATCAGACTTTTACTGGATTGTTCGATAGTGGGGTTGATTATGTACTGCCCGTCGACCAAGCCGACAATCACTCCGGCAATTGGTCCGGAAAAGGGAATGTTGGAGATGGACAGTGCGGCGGATGCGCCAACCATGGCGGCAATTTCGGGGGGGTTATTCTGGTCAACTGACAGAACTGTGGCAACGACTTGCACGTCATTGCGAAAACCCTCCGGGAAAAGAGGACGCAGCGGGCGATCAATAAGTCTGGCCGCCAAAGTTGCCTTCTCGCCAGGACGCCCTTCCCGACGCAAGAAACCACCGGGTATTCTACCCACAGCATAGAGGCGCTCTTCGTAATCCACTAGTAGGGGGAAGAAGTCAATGCCCTCTCGCGGTGAACGGGACATGGTGGCTGTCACCAACACAGAGGTATGGCCGTAGTTCACTAATACGGCGCCGTTGGCCTGTTTAGCCAAGCGACCTGTCTCTAAGGTCATAGTTCGTCCTGCGATGGATATGGAGTACTGGTTCATGCTCTACCTCCTTTAGCTTAGTATGCCAAATCGAACTAAAAAGAAAAGCGGGCGACCCCGCTTTGCTCTTTAGCGTATTCCTAGCTGCTCCTTAATGGCGCGGAAACGTTCCACATCCTTGGCCTGCAGATAATTCAATAGGCGACGGCGTTGTCCAACCATTTTGTACAAACCACGCCTTGAGTGATGGTCTTTGGAGTGCATCTTCAAATGAGTTGTTAACTCAGTAATGCGGTTCGTCAAAATCGCGATCTGCACTTCAGCCGAACCTGTGTCGGACTCATGAAGGCGATACTGATCGATGATGCCGCGTTTTTGTTCTTGGTTGATGCTCATATACTTCACCTCCTCATAATATTCTCCCCTGGCCACGTAATCCGGCGGAGGAGTCGGAAAACCCAGCCAAAGGCTACGTTTTATTCTAGCACTTTAGGTTCTCTGGTGCAAGGTATAGACAGAGGCGTCGGCGATGTCTTTAGCAATTTGCAGGCGCAACGACTCCTGATCTGCAAAGCGGCTTTCGGGCCGCAAGTAGTGGAGGAGCTCTACTTCTAGTTCTTGCCCATAGAGATCGGGCGTGGGAGAGAAGAAGTGCACTTCCAAGGTAGTGCTAGCTTGGGGAAAGGTGGGGCGCTTACCCAAATTAGCGACTCCGTAGCCCAATTCACGCGAGAAAACGGCATAAACCCCGGAAGGTGGTAGTACTTGTTCAGGTAGAAAATGCACATTAGCGGTAGGGAAACCGAGTGTGCGTCCGCGACCATCGCCTGTGCCCACTGCACCCTGCAAAGCAAAGACCCTGCCGAGACAAGCGGTGATGCTGGCAAAATTACCCGCTAGGATATCCTGCCTGACTCGCGTACTGCTGACTATGGCCCCGTCGACAAAAACCGGTGGCACTTCCACCACGCTAAAAGAATGTCTCTCCCCGAGCGTTCGCAAGATCTCTACATTTCCTTGTGCCGCATGTCCAAATCTGTAGTTAAACCCCGCCACAACTGTAGCTTTAGGAAAGGACCTAAGGAGCACTTCGTGCACAAACTGCTCAGGACTTAAGGAAGCAAACTCCGCTGTAAAGGGATGCTCAATGAGCAAATCCAGGCCACACTCGGCGATTAAACGGGCTCTCTGCTGCCTCGTAGTGATAGAACCGACTTTGTTCCTGCCTACCATAGCCCCCGGGTGGGGATAAAAAGTGAAGACTACTGACAAACCCTGTCTTTGTCTAGCCACCTCACAGGTCTTCTTAAAGATAGCTTGATGCCCAAGATGGACGCCGTCAAAGGTTCCTAGGCAGACAGCGCCAATTTTCATGGACTGATCTAATGCTGATATCAACAAAGCAGTTCTACCTCCTGCACCATGACCTTGGTCGGGGACAATATTCCCGCTGCTACTTTTCCCAGACCTATAAACAGTGGTCCACAATAGACTGGGCATTCCACGACATCCCCATGAACCACGGCTAGGCGTTGACCATGCACAAATTGTTTGGCTGTAGGTAAGCATAGGTCTACGCGCGGAAAAGCTGCGAGCAACTTATCTATCGGGATTAGGTAGCGATAGGGGTCTTCGGCGAGACGGGCAAGCATAACACTATCTTCGGCAGCAAAAGGCCCGCTTCTCACTCGCCACAGCCTGCCCATGCACGCGGGCAAGTGCAAAATACGACCGATATCATAGCAAAGCGAGCGCACGTATGTCCCCTTAGAACAGGTGATGTCAAGCATGGCGATCGACAAACTCTGTTCACGGCGCAATTCACCGAGCACAATGCTTTGCACATGTACAATGCGGGGCGGAACTTCGATCGTCTCTCCGCGCCGCGCTAACTCATACAACTTCTGGCCCTTAACTTTAATGGCCGAATACATGGGGGGAACCTGTTCTTGCCTGCCGACAAAGAGCGGCAAAACCTGCCCTATGGCGCTAGCTGCAATAGAGGATGCCTCGGCCGTCGCGAGCGTTGTTCCCGAGGTGTCATAGGTGTCTGTCGCTCGCCCTAGCACTAGTTCGGCACGATACACTTTTGTATCCCCCTCAACAAGGGGGATGAGGCGCGTCGCCTTGCCTACGGCTAAGGGTAAAACTCCCCTAGCGGCAGGGTCAAGCGTCCCCATATGCCCAATCGCTCGCACACCGAAGATACGGCGCACTTGATTGACGACCGCATGGGAGGTCAACCCTTCTTCTTTATAGAGGTTTATAAAGCCGTCAGTCACAGCCAAGCACTCGCAGAACTCTCTCTAAAACTACTTCTCGTGCCGCGTCGATGCCATAGGCCAGGGTAGCCCCCGCCGCCGCACGATGGCCACCCCCACCAAGAGTCTCCGCCACACCGCTCACATCAATCTGACCTTTGGCGCGCAGACTAACCTTAGTAATTTGGGGAGCCATTTCCTTGAGCAAGATAGCGACTTGGACCCCCGGAACAGCTCGCGCATAATCGACCATGTCCTCGACTTCATCGGCTTGTACCCCGCATTGCCTAGCGACGTCAAAAGAAACCATAATCAGGGCAATTCTACCCCCGCCGTGCAGGGTCAAGGTATGAAGAGCATGGCGCAGTAAGCAGAGTTCACCAAGACTCTTACGCTCTAGTGCCTGCTCCGTCACGAGTCTAGCGTCAGCGCCCCACTCTAGCAAGTTAGCCGCATCCCTAAAGAGTGCTGGCGTGGTGTTGCTGTGACGGAAAAACCCTGTATCGGCAGTGAGAGAGGCATAAAGACAAGTAGCCGTCCCCCCGTCCACCTGCCAATGTGCATGTTCTACCAAGCGTAAAATTTGCTGCCCTGTGGCGCTACTGTCCTCATCAACCCAAGACTTTCCCCAGGTTCCTCTGTTCGATACATGGTGATCAATATTTACCACGGTGAGCCCCGTAACATAAGTTTCAGGCAAGCCTGTCCGCACCAGGTCACCGCAGTCAACAACGACCAAGCAATCGACTTCGCGCGGAAGCTGCCCCACCTCAGTAATTAAGGGGGCATAGCGCAGTAAGAACTCATAGCGAGGTGGTATGCGATCTAGGCAAGCCACCTGCGTCTCCTTGCCTAACTGACGGAGGAGGCGCGCGAAGGCGATAGAAGAGCCTAAAGAGTCGCCATCAGGAGCGATATGCCCCACGACCAAGAGCTTTTCTGCCTTGTTGATCAGTGAAACAATCTCGCCTAGTGTGGAGTTACTTGTTTTCACGCTCAATATCCTTCAACAGCTTGTTAATGTGTGCGCCGTGTTCGATCGACTCATCAAGGCGAAAGATTATCTCTGGAGTGTGACGCATCTTGATACGCTTGCCAATCTCGGTGCGCACGAAGCCAGTGGCGCTCTCTAGGGCCTCTAGAGTGGCCCTTTTTTCATCCTCGCTCCCCAGGACGGAAACAAAAGCCTTGACATGCCTATGGTCACCAGACAGCTCAACACTAGTTACGGTGGCAAAGCCGAGGCGAGGGTCCTTAAGCAAGCGCAAAATAGCGCTTAGCTCTTCTTTCACTTGCCCCTTGATGCGTTCAGTGCGAAATTGGGACATTACACGTTCCCCCTTGTCTAAACCTTAGAATAGTTCTTCGGTCGCATCTAGTATCGTCCCTTCGGCTAAAGCACTCTCCACAAAATTTGTTATTGCGGCAAAGGTCTTCTCAACCTCCAGAGCATTACCTGATACAACTGCTATGACTATGCGTGCTCTCTGCCAGACTTCTTGGTGGCCCACCTCGGCAACCGAGACATTGAACCTGCCGCGAATTTTCGCGATCAGCGATTTCACAATGGCTCGCTTGTCTTTGAGGGAATGCGCCAAAGGAAAGTGAAGTTCTAAAGAGAGCAGTCCTAGGCGATGTTTCATGACGGTAAAACTAGTTCCTTGACAAAGGCCTCAATGACATCGCTTTCCTTAAGATCGTCATAGTTATCAAGGCCAATGCCGCATTCATAACCCGTGGCGACTTCCTTCGCATCATCCTTGAAGCGTTTAAGCGAACCAATCCTGCCCTCGTGAATAATGACGCCGCCCCGCAGGAGTCTCGCGTTTGCTTGGCGGGTTATCTTGCCCTCGGTAACCATGCAGCCGGCAATGACGCCTGAACCTGTGACACGGAATACAACGCGCACTTCAGCTTGGCCAAGGACTACCTCCTTGAAAACAGGGGCTAGCATGCCCTTAAGGGCTGCATTAATATCGTCGATTACCTCGTAGATGATGCGATAAAATCTAAGGTCCACTTGCTCTTGCTCCGCCGCTTTGCGCGCATTAACTTCAGCCCGCACATTGAAACCAATAATAATGGCACTAGAAGCCTTAGCGAGCATGATGTCGCTCTCATTTACAGGACCCACCCCAGTATGAATGACTTTGACATCCACCTCTTGGTTGCAGAGCTTCTCCACCGCGGGCTTGAGGGCCTCTACCGAACCTTGCACGTCACCCTTGATGATCAAGTTAAGGGACTTAGTTTGCCCAGCTTGTACCTGCTTGAAGAAATCATCCAGAGTGACATTTCGTACTGGTCTTTGCAGCTCTAACTTGCGGAGTTCTGCCGCTTTTTCCGCCATGGAGCGCGCCAATTTGTCGTCTTTTACTACAACAAACTCATCGCCTGCCTGCGGGGCCATAGAAAGACCATGTAGTTCGAGCGGAGTCGAAGGTGGCGCCTTTTTAAGACGCTTCCCCTTATCGCTGACCATGGCTCGAACGCGGCCATAAGCACCACCTGCCACGACAATATCGCCCACATTGAGGGTGCCTTTTTGAATCAGCAGCGTGGCGATGGGCCCTTTGCCCTTGTCAACATGGGCTTCAATGACTATCCCTTTTGCTGGGCGATCGGGGTTAGCCTTAAGCTCTAAAACTTCAGCCACGGTTAGCACCGAGGCCAGCAAATCATCGATGCCCCGGCGTTGCAACGCGGAGACGCCGACAAAAATTGTGTCTCCACCCCACTCTTCGGTCACGAGGCCATACTCAGTCAGCTGCTGCTTGATGCGGTCGGGGTCGGCATTATGCTTATCCATCTTATTAACCGCTACAATGATGGGCACATTAGCTGCTTTGGCGTGATTTAAGGCTTCAATTGTTTGCGGCATGACACCGTCATCCGCAGCCACAACCAAAATAGCTATATCTGTAACTTTTGCTCCACGCGCCCGCATTTGGGTAAAAGCTTCGTGGCCTGGGGTGTCTAAGAAGACAATTTTCTCCTCACCAACATCAACCTGGTAAGCCCCAATATGCTGCGTTATGCCCCCCGCTTCCGAAGCAGTAACATTAGTGCGACGTATGCAATCAAGTAGCGAAGTCTTGCCATGGTCCACATGACCCATGACGGTGACCACTGGGTAGCGGTGCTTCAGACTCTCGGCTGGATCATCATCAATGGCAGTAGCAGCATCTACGGTCGGGGGCAGTTTTATTTCGAGTTTAATATTGAGTTCAGCCGCCAACACGCCAAGAGTATCAAAATCTAGCTGCTGATTAATGGTGGCCATCACACCCAAGTGCATTAACTTAGTAATGATATCACCCACGGAACGCCCAGTGAGTTTGGCGAACTCACCCACCGTGACGGCACTCTCTATAGACACTAGCGCAGTTGGCGTCAAGTTAGCACCCGAGGGCGCTGAGCTGCCGCCAGACCGCTGCGGGCGCCCATGGGAGGCCAGCTTGCGATTAACAATATTGGCGGCGGGTTCGGCACGCCGTTTATCCCTAGGCCTGTCGGCCTGCTGCCGCGTGCCAGGCTTATTATCGGCAGGTTTCTTGGCTCCGGGTGCAGGTGCAGGCCGCACATCCGTCGGCGGCATAGGTACAGCCTCTAGTGGTGAAGACGTTTCTGGTACAACCACTGCCGGAGCAGTGTTGACCGCAGGCGCTGTATCTACGGGACGCCTCTTTTTTTGCTTGATAATCACTTCGCGAATGACTGACGCGACTTGTGTGTCGACCATGCTCATGGGGTTTGTGATATTGAGTTTTAAATCACGCAGAGCCTCCACGAGAGTCTCAGCAGGTACCTGCAATTCCTCGGCTAACTCAAAGATTCTAATTTTGGACATGTCGGTCCACCTCCAATGTTCAGGCTTAACTCCTGTAAGCGACGGGCGAAATTGGCATCATTTATGACTACTAGAGCTCTCCTGCTCTTGCCGATGGCATGACCCAGTGCGGCCTGCGAAAAAATGGTAAGATAAGGAATAGATTTACTCTCCGCCATCTGGCGATAGAGGGCGGCTGACTTGGGCTCGGTGTCCTCGGCAACTACCAGTAAGCTGACTTTTCCCTTTTTAAGGGCTTCAGTACAGGCCATGGTCCCGCTTACGACCGCCCCAGCCCGCTGCGCCAAACCTAAAAATTGCAGAAATTTATCAGACATGGTGCAATTTCTCTCTTAAACGAGAGACCACTTCCGGAGGTAGGTCTGTCTCTAGGCCCGCGCTTATTCTGCCGCCCTTTAGTGCAGCCTCAAGGCAGGGGACATTGGGGCAAATGTACACACCCCGCCCAGACTTCTTCCCGGTAAAGTCCACATCAACATGTCCTTCAGGGTCGCGTACAATCCTGATAAGTTCACGTTTAGGCTTGACAGAGCGACATCCCACACAGGTGCGTTCTGGAACATGCTTCTTTTTCATTAGCCCACCCCTTAAGCTTCGGCCTGGCTCTCGCTCTTGATATCAATCTTCCAACCTGTCAACTTGGCGGCCAACCTAGCGTTTTGGCCTTCTTTACCAATGGCCAGTGACAGTTGATAGTCTGGAACGACAACCCTTGCCACTTTGGCCAGTTCATCAATATCCACGCGAATGACCTTGGCTGGACTCAAAGCATTAGCCACATACTGCGCAGGGTCACTCTTGTACTCAATAACGTCAATCTTTTCATTGCCAAGCTCGTTGACAATGATTTGGATACGCATGCCTTTTTGCCCTACACAGGCACCCACCGGGTCTACATTTGGGTCGCGCGAGCTCACCGCCACTTTACTGCGGCTACCCGCTTCTCTAGTCACCGACTTAAGCTCCACTATGCCGTCATGGATTTCTTCTACTTCTAACTCGAGCAAGCGTTTGAGCAGCCCAGGATGGCTGCGCGAAACGGTCACTTGGGGTCCCTTGGTAGTTTTACGGACTTCAAGCACATATGTTTTAAGCCGTTGACCCATGCGGTATACTTCTCCGGGAACCCTCTCCGAAGTGGGCATCACTGCCTCCACTTTGCCTAGGTCAATAATTACATTCCGGGCATCGGCCCTTTGCACTATGCCCGAAACGATATCACTCTCGCGATTAGTAAACTCTTCATAGATAAGTCCGCGCTCGGCCTCACGAATGCGCTGCACCACGATTTGTTTAGCTGTCTGCGCGGCAACTCGCCCAAAGTTTCGCGGTGTAACCTTTTCTTCAAAGACATCGCCTAATTCGTAATTAGGGTTAGTAGATTTAGCCTCGTCAATACCTATATCAGCGTGAGCATCTACCACTTGGGTCACCACACGCTTAAGAGCATAGACATGTATTTCTCCCGTTTCGCGGTCCACCTGGACCCTCACATTCCCACTGCCACCAAAGTTCTTCTTGTAGGCAGATACTAGGGCGGTCTCGATGGCTTCAAAAAGAACTCCCTTGTCTAGATTTTTCTCTTTAGATAGGTGATTGATGGCATCGATGAATTCCGAATTCATTGCCTTGTTTCCCTCATTTCATTTTAAAAACTAACTTGGCTTTTCTAATATGCTGCTCGGGCAAGGCCAGTGACTCGCCGGACGGCAGTTCTAGCAGCACATTGTCGCCCTCCCTGCCCTGTAGAGTGCCCTGAAATTCTGTTTTTCCACAGAATGGCACAGAGAGACTGATATCAATAAGGCGACCTGCAAACACCTCAAATTCATGTGGTCGCTTAAGCACCCGGTCTAAGCCCGGAGAGGATACTTCGAGAGCACAATTCGGCGCAAGTAAAGGCGAGGCCTCCAGGGCGAGCAGAAGGGCGCGAGCTACTTCCTCGCAATCCGCAGTGCTAACTGAACCATGCCTACGAGCAATAAGCACCGCGAGTCTCGCCCCACCCCTAGCGGGGAGCCATTCCACATCGACTAACGAGAGCCCTAGAGAATCCACCACGGGCAAGAATAATTCATAGAGAGGCAGAGCTGCTTGCTGCAAGAAAAAACACCTCGCTGAGTTAACTATTTATGAACGAAAGAGTGGGAAAACCCCACTCTTTGCCGCAAACATCATATCACAAAGGAAGAACGCTATGCAAGCATTGCCATCTGCTCAAGACTCGGTGACACGCACTACCCCCGCCACCTCTTTAAGATCGGACAGCACATGCAGCAGGGTCACCCCATGAGGCAGTTTAATTTCTAACTGAACAATAACTTGTTCCCCTTCCACACCCACATGACTAGTACAGATATTGCGCATGCTTATCTCACGCCTACCTAGGACGGTGCCGATTTTTCCGAGCTGCCCTGCTGTATCTAGCATCACCACAGTTAAGCGCACATAGTGATCGCGATGTAAGTAGTATCTCTCGAGACGTGTAAAAAACACCAAAGTAACATAGACAAAGATGGTTGTCGCTACCGCACCCACGTAAAAGCCGGCACCCGAGGCCAGCCCAATGGCTGCCACCACCCACAGGGACGCGGCCGTGGTCAGGCCCTTGATACTAAGGCCTTCCTTCATGATGGTGCCAGCACCGAGAAACCCAATGCCGCTTACCACTTGGGCCGCCAGACGTGCGGGGTCATGGGGCCCTGACACATTGCGAAACCCATAAATAGAAATCAACATAATCAAAGTAGAGCCTAGAGCCACCAAGACATGCGTGCGAAAACCAGCGGGGCGGTTAAGCCCCTCACGCTCAAGCCCAATCAAGCCGCCCAATATGCACGATACACCAAGGCGAGCAATTAGCTCGACATTATCTATCACAATTAGGCCTCCTTGCTCTACCTAATGCCTTGAGAATATGCCAGTACATACGCAGGCGAGAGAGTGCCCCCGACATCAAGCCGCGCTTTTCTTCTTTCATCACATGGGTCACATCAACCAGAGGGACATGGGCCACGGGGATTTTGGCAGTCTGCAAGTGTTGTGTTAGCAGCACCTCGACTCCCCATCCCGTAGCAGAGAAGTCAGGTATTTGAGCGAGAAGGCGCGCTGTAATAGCACGCTGGCCTGATAAAAAGGGGGCAATCTTCTGGGCTAAGTCCGTGGCCAGTCTCCCGTTGCCAAAAATCCCAAGCGTGGCCTCGTACTCCCCTTCTACTATGGGCTGCAGAAGGGCGGCCACATGAAGCGGTGTCAGACCAAGTAGATCGCCATCAAGGAATAGATACACATCCCCCGGCACTTCCGTTACCCCCGCCTGCATGGCACCGCCTTTGCCTCGATTTGTGGTCAGATCAACAACTGTAGCGCCGGCAGTCGCAGCAATCACCGCGGTGTTATCCCTAGAGCCATCGCTAACGACCACTACCTCGGCCACCAGCGGGCAGGCAGCCGCGGCCACCACTACCTCGGCAATTGTCTTCTCTTCATTATATGCGGGTATTATGACCACACAACGCATCGCTTGGCACCCCTATCTTGGTAAAGTAGACGCCATGCGGCGCACTTCGGCTATAAGTCGAGCAGCAGCAGCTTCAAGTGGTATCGTTTCGATCGCTTGCCCCTGCCGAAACAATACAGCCTTACCGTGAGATAAAGCAATGCCGAGATCCGCTTCTTTGGCCTCACCAGGCCCATTGACCGCGCAGCCCATTACCGCCACGCGTAGCGGCACAGAGGAGAGCTCTGTGAGTTCACGTTCTACACTCTCTGTCAAGGCAATCAAATCCCCCGACGTGCGAGCGCAGGTTGGGCAACTGACGACATGCAAGCCTTTAGGGTACAGCCCGAGACTCATGAGAATCTCCTTCGCCACCACGACTTCTTCTACAGGGTCGGCGGTCAGCGACACTCGTAAAGTATCACCGATGCCCTTACTGAGCAGCAGGGCCAGAGCAACCGACGAGCGCACTGCACCTTTAAGCAAGGTACCGGCCTCGGTAACACCGATATGGAGAGGAAAGGGAGACTCCGCGGCAAAAAGCTCGTTAGCCTGCACCGTTCGCACTACGTCGGAGGATTTTAAAGAGAAAACAAGATTAGAAAAACCCCACCCAGTTACTTGCTCTTGATACTCCAAGGCGGCCTCGAAGAGAGCTTGCGCAGAGGGAGAGCCATGCTTCGCCAGAATGTGCTTGGGCAAAGAACCGGAATTAACTCCGATGCGCACCGCCGCACCGTAGCGCGCAGCCGTTTCCATGACCTCGCGAACTTTGTCGTGCCCCCCGATATTGCCTGGGTTGATGCGAACTTTAGCGACACCGCGTTCCAGAGACCCCACAGCTAGGTGATGATCGAAGTGGATATCTGCCTCTAAGGGGACTGGTGACGCCCGCACCAACTCTTCTACGGCAACTAACGCTTTTTCATGGGGAACTGCGATGCGCACCATCGCACATCCCGCTTGACTGAGGGCCACAATTTGCCGCAAAGTGCTCGGCACATCCTCGGTGGCAGTATTAGTCATGGACTGTATGACAATAGGCGCATCACCACCTATCGTCAAGCGACCCAGCTGTACAGGGATCGTCTTCCGCCGCACCATATCCACTCCTAAAAGATATTAAGTCGCTGCAAATCCTGGTAGGTCACCAGCACAATAAGCACCATGAGCATGACAAAGCCCAGAAAATGAATCATGTTTTCTCTCTCGGGAGCTATAGGCTTACCACGCACGCCCTCTAGAGCCAGAAAGACTAGCTTGCTGCCGTCCAAGGCGGGTATGGGCAGCAGATTAAACATGCCGAGCTGTATGCTGATGATTGCTGCGAAAGAAAGCAAGTTGGCCAGTCCTGTGCGCGCTACTTCACCCACCATGACTACCATGCCGATAGGCCCGGCACCCTCGGCTGGCATGCGGCCTGTGACCATGCGTCCTATGACGGAAAGAATCTCCGCGGTAAACCAAACTACCTCGCGAGTTCCGAGGAACAAAGCCGTAAAGAAACCGTGCCTAACATTGGCCGGGGCTACACCTACCAAGCGACGCCCGGTGGCCTCATCCACCCGCGGAGTCATCGACAGGGCAAGTCGTGTCTCATCGCGCAAAATCTCGACCGTAATTGTCGGTGTCGTGGTTTCCCCAATGGCTCGCTGCAACTCGGTCCATGTGGCAATATCTCGCCCCTCAATGTTCACTACGCGGTCTCCAATTTGGAGCCCCGCCTGTGCGGCAGGCCAGTCTGGGGTAACCGATCCGATCAGCGGCTCCGTGGTAGGGACACCTACAGCCATAAAGATTATGGCAAAAATCAAGGAGGCTAGTACGAAGTTCATCAGCGAACCCCCAGCAACAAAGACCATGCGCTGCCAGACTGGCTTGGTATCATAACGCCGGTCGAAGGGTATAGCCAGCTTACCAGGCTCATTTTCCTCACCTGCTACTCGGAGAAAACCGCCAATGGGCAACATGCGCAAAGAGTACTTGGTCTCTCCTCGTGTATGCGCGAGCAAGACGGGCCCCATACCTAGCGCAAATTCATGCACCATCATGCCTGAGGCTTTGGCCGTCAAGAAATGCCCTAACTCATGAAAAAACACCAAAACGCCAATAATGGCAATGGCCATTAAAATAACCAATCCCTACACCGTCCTTAGCTTGATAATCTCGGCTGCCCGCCGGCGAGCCCACTCATCAATGAGAAAAAGATCAGACAGAGCCCGCGGAGCATCCGGAACTTGCTCGCCTAGTACCGCCTCGAGCAGTTCGGCGATACCTAGGAATGACAGCCTGCCGCGCAAAAAAGCCTCCACCGCCACTTCGTTGGCTGCATTCAGCACGACAGGATAGGCCCCACCCAGTTTACCGGCCCGAAGGGCCAGTGGCAGACAGCGAAAAGTGCCTAGATCAGGGTCATAAAAACTAAGTTGCCTGCCCGCATAGTTATTGACGACATAGTCTGCCGGCCAGCGCTCTGGGTAAGAGAGAGCATACTGTATGGGAATACGCATATCTGGGTTGCTACACTGTGCTAGCTGGGCACCGTCGACAAATTCCACCAGTGAATGAACTATGCTTTCGGGGTGCACCAAGACTTGAATATCCTCGTAGGCAAAACCAAAGAGGTGGTGTGCCTCGATGACCTCGAGACCCTTGTTCATCAAGGTCGCCGAGTCTATGCTTATTTTTCCACCCATCTTCCAGGTAGGATGATCGAGGGCTTGCGCCACTTTAACTTCACGCAAATCATCCCTTGACTTACCAAAGAAAGGCCCCCCCGAAGCTGTCAAAATAAGCTTTCGCACGGCCTCCCGCGGCCAAGCCGCTAAAGCTTGCCACAAGGCCGAATGCTCGCTGTCTACCGGCAGCAACATTGACCCCTGTGCCTTGGTAACATCCATGAGCAGTTTGCCGCCGACAACCAAACTCTCTTTGTTCGCTAGGGCAATGGCCCTGCCCAGTTTAGCGGCGGCAATAACTGGCCTTAGCCCGGCCATCCCAGAAATAGCGGCCATGACGACATCGCAGTCTGTTTCACGAACCAACTCTGTAGCCGCATCTATACCGCCGTATACTTTGACGTAGGGAAAAGTGCGGCGAAGCAGCTCTACGTAACTAAGGTCCTCTACGGCCACAGCTAAGGGGCGAAAATAAGCCACTTGCTCTAGCAGTAAGTCGCCATTTTTACCAGCACAGAGGCCCACTACTTGCAGGCGATCGCTGTGTTTTGCTACTACTTCCAGTGTAGACCGACCAATCGAGCCTGTAGACCCTAGAATGATTAATTTTCTCATCCTACCAGACCATCACATTGGCAGACCACAGCCAGTAAACTACTGAAGCCGCATAAACCGTAGAATCAAGTCGGTCTAGCACCCCTCCATGACCGGGGAAAAAATCTCCCGAGTCCTTTACCCCTACGGAGCGTTTTAGGGCCGACTCCACCAAGTCACCTACGTGGGCCGTGCCAGCTAAGATTACACCTAAGAAAAGGGACACCATTAGTCCGATATCAAGAAATTGTCGCGCCAACACCATTATTAGGACACTGCTGACCAGACCCGCCATGGCGCCCTCCAAACTTTTCTTCGGAGATACACTGGTCCACATTCTAATTTTACCGAACCGCACGCCAAATAAATAGGCAAAGGCATCATAAGCCCACACAGCAGCCAAGGGAATGAAGGTCCACTCCCAACCAGCTGATAGACGCAGCAGCAGTAGGTTGCCCAGGAGCAGCGTGGGATAGAAGACGACGAGCAAATTAGCCCCCGCCGCCACGAGATTAAACCTCGGGAAATCCAGTAGTTGTCGCGTAAGAATTGCCAAAACCGATGCTACCACTACTTGCAAGGCCATGTCTGCCTGGTCGAAAATAAGGACGCCAAAGTAAATCAATGGCAGTAGGTAAGTCAAGCGTGTAAAGTGTATGCCCTGCGCCAAGAGCAAGGTGCGTCCTTCAAATACCGCGAGCACCCCTAAAATGGTGACCATGAGGGCGAATATATTCCCTCCCACATAGGTAGAGAAGATGACAATGGGCAGTATTACTAGGGCAGTTACAATACGTTGATTCACGGCTTCGCCCCCCGACTCGATACCCGTCCCCGGCGGCGGTTGCGCTTCTGGTACTCCACGAGGGCAGCATGATAGTGTTTGACCCCGTAATCTGGCCAGTTAACATCACTAAAGACAATCTCCGCGTAGGCAGCCTGCCACAAAAGAAAATTGCTGAGCCTTTTCTCGCCACCCGGCCTGAGCAAAAGGTCGGGGTCTGGCATGCCAGCAGAGTACAAGCACTGTGCAAAGGCCGCCTCGTCCCCACTCGCATCTGGGAAACGCTCTGCATAGAGTCGCGCCGCCCGCAAAATTTCTGCTCTAGACCCGTAGTTGAGGGCCAAATTGACTGTCATGCCTTGACGATCCTTAGTGGCAGACATCGCCTCAAGCGTCACGCGACGCGTGGCCTCTGGCAAACCAGCGATGTCCCCTAGCACATTAATACGCACGTCACGCTCTTCTAGCATTTTTTTCTCCTTGCGCCAAAACTCCTCGGGCAAACGCATGAGAAAATCTACTTCTTCCCTTGGTCTCTGCCAATTTTCCGTGGAAAAAGTATACAAGGTGAGAAATTTTATGCCAAGACGCGCGGACTCAGTGATAATCGTCCGCGCCGCCGCTAAACCAGCCCGATGCCCAGCCACACGAGGCAGGCCCCGGCGTTCAGCCCAGCGTCCGTTACCGTCCATGACAATGGCCACATGACAAGGTAAGTTACTTATATCTAAGGCTTCGGTTCTCAGACCAAACATGCTGCCCTCCTTATATCAAAAAACCCCTGGTGAGAGGGGTAGCAGACTAGATCTCCATGATTTCTGCTTCTTTAGCGTGCAGAACATCCTCGACTTCTTTAATATACTTATCCGTTAGCTTCTGAACGTCTTCCTGCGCCTTCTTGGCTTGGTCCTCGGAGACCTCCCCGTCTTTTTCTAGTTCCTTAATCAGTTCATTGCCTTCACGTCGCAGGTTCCGCAAGGCCACTCGTCCATCCTCGGTCTTCTTCTTGGCCACCTTGACTAGCTCGTTACGCCGATCTTGCGTGAGTGCCGGAATAGTCAAGCGGATGACGGTGCCATCAGTGTTTGGGGTGAGCCCGAGGTCTGACTTCTGTATGGCTTTTTCAATAGCCTTTAGCAAGGACTTGTCCCACGGTTGAATAACTAACATCCGCGCCTCGGGAACGGTAATAGTGGCAACTTGCGACAAGGGCGAGGGCACGCCATAGTATTCTACAGTTATCTTCTCTAAAAGCCCTGGCGTGGCACGACCGGCACGTAAACCGGCCAGTTCTTTCTGCAAGGCGGCCACCGTCTTCTTCATTTTATCCTCTAGCTCTTTCAGCGTCTCCTTAATCAATTATTGTCACCCCTTACATATGTTCCAATGTCCTCTCCCAAAGCGGCACGGTAAATGTTGTCGGTATCTTCAAGGCTGAACACTAAGATGGGAATATTATTGACCATGCACAGAGAAGTTGCGGTGGCGTCCATAACACCTAAATTTTGGCGCAAAACCTCGATATAGGATAGTTCTGCAAAGCGTTTCGCCTCTGGATTTTTACGGGGGTCACTATCATAAACGCCGTCGACTTGGGTGGCCTTAAGAATAATCTCCGCCCCAATCTCTGCCCCGCGCAGGGCAGCGGTGGTATCAGTCGAAAAATAAGGATTTCCGGTTCCGGCAGCGAAAATTACAATGTACCCCTTTTCAAGATGGGTAATGGCCTTACGCCTAATATAGGGCTCCGCAATTTCTCGCATTTCAATGGCTGTCTGTACGCGCGTGTCCACGCCGAGTTTTTCAATGGCATCCTGGAGAGCCAAGGCATTAAGCACAGTAGCCAGCATACCCATGTAATCCGCAGTAGCGCGATCCATACCCTGTGCACTACCAGCAGCACCGCGCCAAATATTACCGCCACCCACAACGACGGCAATCTCTATGCCGCTACGACGAATCTTAACGAGCTGCTCTGCCACCTTTTCCATGACTTCGCCGCAAATTCCATAACCCAGTTTCCCCGCTAGGGCTTCGCCGCTCAATTTGAGGATGACCCGACGATACTTGGGACACTCCATTAAAATTCCACACTCCCTTGTCACACCGCAAATTAGGCATCTGAAAAAAGGAACACCGCGGTGTTCCTTTACTTCGTCCTAGGCTTCAGTTCGCTTTTGTAGTCCCTCACCCATCTGAAAACGCGCGAACCGACGTACGGCAATATTCTCACCAAAGACGGCCACCTTAGACTGGATGTACTCCTTGACCGTTTGCTCACCTTCACGCACAAAGGCCTGTTCCATGAGGCAAACATCAGCAAAATATTTCTCAATTCTGCCGTCAACCATTTTGTCGATAATCTTCTCAGGCTTGCCCTCGTTTATAGCCTGCGCACGCAAAATTTCTCTTTCGTGCTCAATAATACTCTGTGGAACCTCTTCACGGGTGATGTACTGTGGATTAGCGGCGGCAATCTGCATGGCCATGTCGCGCACTAAAGCCCGAAAATCTTCGTTCTTAGCCACGAAATCAGTCTCGCAGTTCATCTCCACTAATACACCAATACGGCCCCCGCCGTGTATATAAGACTCCACGACGCCTTCACTTGTGATGCGCCCCGCCTTTTTGCTGGCAGCAGCGAGGCCTTTTTCACGTAGAAACTCAATTGCTTTCTCCATATCGCCGGCTGTCTCGCCGAGCGCCTTTTTGCAGTCCATCATTCCTGCGCCAGTACGTTCGCGCAGTTCTTTGACTAGACTTGCCTCAATTTTAGCCATCATAGGACCTCCCCTCGTGCCTGTAGGATGCGTATTATTCGGCCAATTGCTCGCCCTGGCGTGCTTCAAGTACAGCGTCAGCCATGGTGGCAGTTATAAGCTTGACAGCCCTGATGGCGTCGTCGTTGCCGGGAATAATGTAATCCACTTCATCGGGATCACAGTTAGTGTCGACGATAGCCACAATAGGAATACCCAGTCTGCGGGCCTCGGCGATGGCGTTTTTCTCCTTGCGCGGGTCAATTACGAACAAGGCTCCAGGGAGTCCCTGCATGTTCTTGATGCCGCCTAAGAATTTCTCGAGGCGCTCCATCTCCTTGAGGAGATTCACGACTTCTTTCTTGGGCAGGACGGAAAAAGTACCGTCTTCTTTCATGCGTTCAAGATCATGTAGCCTCTTCACGCGCTTTTCGATAGTTTGGAAATTGGTCAGAGTACCACCTAGCCAGCGCTGATTGACGAAGTACATGTTGCAGCGAAGTGCCTCGTCAAGCACGGCCTCTTGAGCCTGCTTCTTCGTCCCCACGAAAAGGATGCTCTCACCATTTCTGATCACGCTCTTAATGAACGTGTAAGCCTCCTCAAGTTTGCGGACAGTCTTTTGTAGGTCGATAATGTAGATGCCGTTGCGCTCCATGAAAATATACGGAGCCATCTTTGGGTTCCAACGTCGAGTTTGGTGGCCGAAATGCACACCAGCCTCGAGCAGTTGTTTCATGCTGACTACTGCCATGAGACTCACCTCCTATTGTTTTTCCTCCGCACCCATCGCTTGGTAGAGAATCCCCCCGTGGGGGGACACAGCTCTGCCCATCCGGGAGCGTGTGTAGTTTAAACACCGAGAGTTAGTATAGCACACCCATAATTAACAAGCAACTCTTAGTGATCCTTCTTGGCTAACTCCTCGAGCAACTTGTTGTTCAACACTTTGATGTAGGTGCCCTTCATGCCCAAAGAACGGCTCATAATGACTCCCGCGCTTTCTAGCTTGCGCAGGGCGTTGACGATTACCGAGCGAGTAATGCCAGCCTGGTCGGCGATTTTGCTGGCAACGAGTAGCCCTTCTTGCTCACTGCCTAACTCGCGCATAATATGCTCAATGGCTTCGAGCTCAGAATAAGACAACGCATCCACTGCCAGTTCGACCACCGCGCGTTGACGGGATTCTATGCTGGCCATCTCTTGGCGCGCGCGCAGTAGCTCCATGGCGAGAATAGTAGCGCCAAACTCTGCCAGAGCGACGTCATCGCTATTTAAGGGCTCATCAAAACGCGCCACAAGTAAGGTCCCGAGGCGCTCTCCCCGACCGATAATAGGTACAATGCTCGTCAGTTTCTTAGTGTGATCACATACCGAGTCATCAAAGACACAACTCTCTGTCTCCCGGCAATTGATATTGCTCTCTGAGAGCGACATCAACTTGTCGTTGTAGTCAGCAGGAAAACGCCCAGAGCGCACGTGGCGCTTTAACAGGTCGCAGTCGTATTCATCAATGAGGGCGACGCCAAGCAATTTGCCTCGCGTGTTCAAAATGTAAGTGTTGGCCGTAAACACCTGGCTAAAAAGTTGCGCCAAATCGCTAAACCTAACGGTCTCACCAGCGGACTGTCGCAGCACCTTGTTCAACATACGGGTCTTTTCAAGCAAATTCACCATACTAACCTCCACCTATAAGATATACTTCCTAAATCTTGAAATCCAATACAGGGATAAAGCGCCCTACTTCAGTATACCTGGTTACTGCTCTTTTGACAAAGGGGCAGCGCAGGAGCCTCTACTCACTCCCTCCCTAGGCACGAGGATGTGCCTTATTATACACCGACTTTATGCGTTCACTTGTGACGTGCGTGTAAATTTGTGTTGTAGAAACTGAGGAGTGTCCGAGCAGCTCCTGCACCGTGCGCAAGTCAGCACCGTTATCTAGCAGGTGCGTGGCGAAGGAGTGGCGCAGACTGTGGGGGGTTGTCGCCTCGGGGAGATTAGCCCGAGCGACATACTTGTCAAGTATCCTGCCTACACCCCGCTCCGAAAGGGGAGAGCCGCGGTAATTTAAGAATACATGCTTAATGTTGTCATGTGCCAAGAGCTTAGGGCGTACCTTCTCTAGGTACTCGCGCAAACTGTCCGCCGCCGTCCTCCCAAATGGCACTTGCCGCTCTTTATCGCCCTTGCCTACCACGCGTAGGGTACGAGAGTACCAGTCCACCGCCCCTAATGTCAAGCCCGCCATCTCGCTGACGCGACAACCCGTGGCATAAAGTAACTCCAAAAGGGCGCGGTCACGCGTCTCTAGTCGCGTTTCTTGTGGAGAATCCAGCAGTCTCTCCATATCAGGAGGATGCAAGAAAGTCGGCAACGACTTCTTGCGGCGCGGCAGCAAAATCTGACCCGCGGGATTGTCTGTTACCACCTGCTCGCGCAACAAAAATCCGAAAAAAGAACGCAAACAAGAGATCTTTCGCGCCACACTGCTCTTGGCATAACCGCGTTGATATAGATAGGCCAAGAAGCTACGCAAGTCGGTGCGCGAGATCTCTGCGATCGGGCGGCTCTCACTACAGAAGCCGCAAAATTGACCTAGGTCATGGGCATAACTCTCCACAGTCTTTGCGGATAGCCCTTTGTCGGCAGAAAGGTGCAACAGAAAGGCGTCGACATACTTCTCCATATTCAGATATTACCATGTTACGACCCTGGCAAACAAGGGAGTATCATATTTTTATCGCAAAACTCTGTCAACTCTTTGAGCGAACGTTCGCCATAGGCTAAATTGCGCAGTCGGCGGTCCCTAGGCGGGCTAGTCAAGGGCGGAAAGAGCCCAAAGGTAACATTCATAGGTTGAAACGTGCCCACAGTTTCTGCGGAGATGTAGTGGAGCAAAGCGCCTATGGCCGTTGTTTGCGGAAAAACTACAGGTTCAAGAGCCCGTAGATGGCGTCCGGCATTGATGCCTGCCACGATACCTGAGGCAGCAGACTCGACATAACCCTCTACCCCGGTGAGCTGACCGGCAAAAAAAAGCGACTCTCTCTGTCGGTACTGCAAAGTGGGCGAGAGAACTTGGCGCGAGTTAATAAAGGTATTGCGATGCATTACACCATAGCGGACAAACTCGGCGTTCTTTAGCGCAGGGATGAGCGAGAAGACCCTGCGCTGCTCACCCCACTTAAGCCTAGTCTGAAAACCAACCAAGTTGTAGAGAGTCCCAGCACGGTTGTCTTGGCGCAGCTGCACCACCGCAAAAGGGCGCCTGCCGGTGCGAGGGTCGACTAAGCCTACTGGCTTCAAAGGCCCAAACAGCATCGTCTCCCTGCCGCGCTCGGCCATTTGCTCGATGGGCATGCAGCCTTCGAAATATTTTTCTTTATCTAGGTGCTTTAGCTCCTGTCGCTCGGCGCTACAGAGTGCATGGTAAAACTCATGGTATTCTTCTTCAGAGAGTGGGCAATTCAGGTAAGCGGCTTCGCCTTTATCATAACGCGAAGCGAAGAAGGCCCTCTCCATATCAATAGACTCCGTGGTGACAATAGGAGCAGCGGCATCATAAAAAGAGAGGTAATCTGCGCCTAGTAGGGAGCCTACGTCTGCGGCCAAAGTAGCCGAGGTAAGCGGCCCTGAAGCCACCACGACAACACCCTCTCTCGGCAGCTGCCCTACCTCCTCGCGCCGTATGGTCACCAAGGGGTGATTCTCTAAGATGCGCGTTAAAGTGTTGGCAAACTCAGTTCTATCTACTGCCAAAGCGCCTCCTGCTGGCAAGCTTGTTTGTTCCGCAACAGCTAAAATCAAGGAGTCTAGTCTGCGCATTTCTTCCTTGAGTAGTCCCACGGCATTAGCAATATCGCTGGCCCTGAGCGAATTACTGCACACAAGTTCACCTAGCAGGTCAGTATGGTGCGCACCCGTGCTGACAACTGGCCTCATCTCGTAGAGCACCACGGGGATACCCTGCCGCACTAGCTGCCATGTAGCCTCTACACCAGCTAGGCCTCCTCCAATAACTACTACCTCACGCATGTACTTCCTCCTGTAGGAAACCACAAGCTGGGTTGCCACAAACAATCGTTGTCTCATCTTTACGGTTCTTCTTTTCGACAGTGAAGGACCCGCACTTCGTGCACTTATTAGTCAATGGTTTGTTCCAGGACACAAACTCACAGGTAGGGTAGTTTGCGCAGCCGTAGAAGAGCCTCCCCTTCTTGCTGCGTCTCTGTACGACCTTCCCCTGACATAGCGGACAAATGGCCCCCGTCTCCGTGAGTAAGGGCTTGGTATTTTTGCACTCCGGAAAGCCTGGGCAGGCTAAGAACTTGCCGAATCTGCCCATCTTGATAACCATGCGGCGCCCACAAAGTTCGCAAACTTGATCCGATTCTTCATCTGAAACGCTAATTTTTTCCATGTGCCCAAAGGCATGAGCGAGCTTGACGGCAAAAGGCGCGTAGAAATCCCGCAAAATTTCTTGCGAGGTGGCCGTGCCATGCTCAATGGAGTCTAACTCCGCCTCCATTTTGGCAGTGAAGGCGACCTCAACGATTTCAGGGAAGTATTCTTTTAGTAAGCGCACTACGACTTGGCCGAGCTCGGTCGCCATGAACTTTTTCTTGTCTTTAGTGACGTAACCACGCTCGACAATGGTATCGATAATGGGCGCATAGGTGCTAGGGCGGCCAATACCTTCTTCTTCGAGCAGCTTGATCAGGCTAGCCTCGGTAAAGGCAGGCGGTGCTTCGGTAAAGTGCTGCTTCGGCGTCAACTTGCCGAGGGCAAGCCTTTGCCCCGCTACTAGCTCAGGCAATTCGCTTTCTACATCGGCATCGGCTTCATCTTGGCTCTCGCTATACACGGCCGTAAACCCAGCAAACACCATGCGCGAACCATGCGCTTTAAACAGGTACTTGTTGGCGGCTACTTCGACGTGCACTTGCGCATAAAGTGCGGGCGCCATTTGCGAAGCGATAAAACGCTCGAAAATAAGTTTGTACAATTTATAGTGATCGCGGCTAAGCAAGTCTTTAAGCGCGAGAGGAGGGCGCTCCACATAGGTGGGGCGAACAGCCTCATGCGCATCCTGCGCCCCCCCCTTGCCGGCAAACTGCCTGCTTTCATGGTATTCTTTTCCGAATCGTTCAGTTATGTACTGACTAGCGCTGGCTAGAGCGGTATCACTCAGTCGAGTGCTATCGGTGCGCATGTAGGTGATTAGCCCAACCGCGCCTTCCTTACCGAGCTCAATACCTTCGTAGAGAGCTTGCGCCAAACGCATGGTGCGCTTGGCAGTGAAGCCTAGCTTGCGCGAGGCCTCTTGCTGCAGGGTGCTGGTGGTGAAGGGAGGTGCCGGCTTACGCTCACGCTGACTCTTTTTCACACTTTCTACAACGAACGTACCCAGAGAGAGGTCTGACATAACCGCCTTCACTGCCGCCTCATCGGGTAGCTCGCGGGCACTAAGCTTAGCCAGAAAAGCTTTGCCCTCACTTGGCCGGAGTTCGGCCATGAGACTCCAGTACTCTGTGGGGATGAAAGCGGCAATTTCTTCGTCACGGTCCACAATGATGCGCACGGCCACAGACTGCACGCGACCTGCGCTAAGGCCCTTTTTAACTTTGGCCCACAAGAGGGGCGACAATTTGTAGCCCACAATGCGATCCAAAATGCGCCTAGTCTGCTGGGCGCTGACGAGAAGTGCGGCAATGTCACGTGGTTCCTTAAAAGCCTTTTGCACAGCCGACTTCGTAATCTCATTAAAAGTGACCCGACAAGGCTTCGTCATATCAAGCTCAAGAGCTTGCGCCAAGTGCCAAGAAATGGCCTCACCTTCCCGGTCGGGGTCAGTGGCCAAGTACACCTTGGTCGCTTTACGAGCTGCCGTCTTAAGTTCCTTTAAAAGATCTCCCCTGCCGCGGATGGTAATGTATTTTGGGGCGAAGTCGTGGTCGACATCCACACCCAGCTGACTTTTAGGCAAGTCCCGCAGATGCCCAAAGGAGGCCTTCACGGTATACTGTCGGCCCAAGTACTTGGCGATTGTCTTCGCTTTGGCAGGAGATTCTACTATAACTAAGTATTCAGCCATCACAACACCTCTGCTCCTGTGAATTAAACCTTACTACAGCGCCGAAATGGCGCTAGATGGGCGGGGTTTGGCAGATATACTGCCCAGTTGGCAGACGAAGCACAGTNCCTTCTAGCTCTAATTCGGTGAGAGCAGCNAGTAGNTCTGGCATGGNTAGNTTGGTGNAGAGACCGAGGTCGTCTACCGAGCAGGCGNNNCTACNTAGAGCNAGCATCACCAANCNNGCATGANTCCCCANTTCTNTTGCCCTGCGCTCNTGCCCTCTCTGCTCTTGTACTCCTAGAGTTTGCAGCAATACGGCAGGGTCTGTCAATGGGGTAGCGCCTTGACTAATNAGATANTTTGGGCCNCTGCTTTGGGGGCTGAAAATGTTCCCCGGCACGGCCAACACTTCGCGACCTTGCTCTAGGGCATGCAGTGCTGTTATCAAGGCCCCACTCTTGCGGTCTCCCTCGGCCACTAGGCAAGCCATGGACAAGCCGCTTATGAGACGGTTGCGCTCAGGGAAGTGATGGCGTAGCGGCGGGGTGCCCGGTGGGTACTCACTGAGGAGCGCCCCCCCACTCTCTATGATGCGCCAGGCCAGCCTGGTATTTTCGCGTGGATACATGTTGTCTACACCCGTACCCAGGACAGCGATGGTATGCCCGCCCATTCTGAGAGTCGTCTCGTGCGCGAAAGTGTCTATCCCCTTGGCCAAGCCACTGACCACCGTAAAATTGTTGTCAACTAAGAGCGGCACAAAAGTCTCGACCAGCTGCCTGCCGTAAGCTGTCGCTGTGCGGGTGCCCACTACCGCCACCCGCTTAAGGCTAGCCAGTGTACCNCGGCAGTAAATGATTAGCGGCGGGGCATAGAGGTCGAGCAGGCTACTTGGGTAGGCAGGCTCACCGATGACTAGTGCTTGGCANCCGGCGCGAGCATTGCGCTCCTCCCAGCTGTCGTAATCGAAGTCCTGCANGGCCCGCGGCACAGCCTCAGCCAAGCGCGGAAGCAGGCCCGCTTGCGCGAGCGAGCGGCTCGTCAAGTCTCTAGCTGCCTCAAAATTGAGCTGAAGTATATCCGCATACCGCATACCAGGAACGCGGGCTAATGCGGCCATTAAACGCCTTCTCTCCACTACTCTCCCCCCTGCCTAGGGTCATTATAACAGGAAAAGCTGCGTACTACACGCAGCCTTTCCCAGTTATTCATTTCGGAGCCCTACGCAGCACTACTAGGGTAGTACGCGGCGCGCACTGTGGAGGCGCGTACTCCAGTAACTCTGTTCTAGACTGGCATAAGAAACTCCACTTCGTGGCACGGTATGAATAAACCGGCCTTCTCCGATGTAGATTCCCACATGTGAGATACCCTCTCGCCAAGTGTCCACAAAAATCAACAAATCGCCCTTGGCAAGGTCATTTCGCGACACCGCACGACCGACTAGGGCTTGGCTGCGCGAGGTACGCGGCAAACTAATTCCATGGGCCGCGAACACCCACTGCGTGAAGCCAGAACAATCAAAGCGTGTCGGCCCTTCCGCACCAAAAAGGTATGGCACACCCAAGTATTGTTCCGCGGTGGCTATCACTGCGTCAGCGATACTAGTCTCGCTACTACGCGTTATCCGCCGTGCGCCTCGAAACATGCGGCTTATGGCGGCCTCGTTCAAATTAGCCGTCCGCACTCGGCCGAGGCTCCTGCTAGCCCAGACCACCGTAGTCCCACCCACAAAGATGCCCGTAAAGCGCGCCTCCTCATGGGCAAAAAGTACAATGTCTCCCGGGCTAAGGTCGCTCCGCCTAACCCCTTCGCCAAACAAATGTTGTTCGGCCACTGTCCGCGGCACCTCGACGCCGAGTTGTCCAAAGACATAGTAGACAAGCCCGGAAGCATCAAAACCTCGCGGCGTTTCTCCGCCCCTTACAAAGGGGGAACCCACTTCTTCTCTCGCGATTTCGGCGGCGCGAGCTCCTAAAGGAGCCTCGCTCGCTGCACCCAAGGGAAACAGCGTGGTCAAGAGGGACAACAGGACGACTGCGACAAGTAGTTTTTTGTACAATACAACACCTCCACTAGTTAAATTCGTGGAGGTGTTCGCTGTACCTGTCAGAAGACTCCCAGTATATTATGGAAACAAGCTTCTCTGGTCACCCGCGCGGGTCAGACTACTCCCCGTTTACTTCCCCTTGGCGAGCTCTTTTAAGCGCTCCGTCTGACTAAGAATACTGGTCAGTCTCACCCCGAAGTTTTCGTTCACGACCACAATTTCACCCTTGGCAATGAGAGTACCGTTTACTAATATATCTACCGGGTCCTCCACCATGCGATCAAGTTCCACGACACTGCCTATGCCCATCGTGATGACGTCTTTAATCGTTTTGCGGCTGCGACCTAAGACCACCGACACCTGGAGAGGCACATCTAGGATCAGATCAATGCTAGCCCCAGGAATAGAGCTTGGCGCGGGCGGCAATGGTGAAAACTGCGCCCGCTGTACGAGCGGAGCTTCTTGGGCAGCGAGTTGTGCGGCGGGGGGCTCTGTCACGGCAGGCAGTGGCGCTGCGGCTGCCGCTTGGGGAGCTGCCGCAGGGGTCTGCCCACCCATAAGGTATTCAACCATCTGCTGCGCGCTACGCATGGGCATCACCTGCAGCAATTCGCTGTCGATCAAGGCGCCAATCACCATCTTAAAGGTGACGACCACTAAAGTTTCTCCCTGTAGTTCCCTTTGCGCCTCGGGGTTGGGCGGCTGGTCAAACAAGATCACCTGGGGAGGCGAGATATTTACTTTTTTACCAAACAAAGAATGCATAGAGGTGGCGGCAGTGCCGATCATCTGGTTCATGACCTCGGAAACAGCGCTCACCTTAATCTCGTCTAATTCATTTGTCTCAGGCCTACCACTACCACCCATCATTAAGTCGGCTATAATGGCGGCGTCGGTGTTACGAATTACTAAAAGGCTAAAGCCCGACAGCCCTTGAATATAGTCCACCGAAATTGCCATATAAGGCACGGTGAACTGAGCGTACAAACCCTCTAGAGTCGAGACGCTGACACGCGGGGTAGTGATACTGACGCGCTGGCCCAGCAACTGGGAAAGCGTGGTGGCGGCGGTGCCCATCGAAATGTTCCCCACTTCACCGAGGGCATCAGCTTCCATGGCGCTTAAAGCAGGTGCCTCGTTGGCAACCCCCATGTGCAGGATGGCATCAATTTCTGCCTGAGACAAGTATCTATTGCTCAAACCCATCATTCCCTTCTGCCAGTGCCGCCACTACTTGCACCGCCATTTGCCGCCCGACCAGGCCCGGCTGGGCCAGAAAAGCCTTGTTGTTTTCTACACTTAACTCCACGAAACCACCCGGCTTAGTGTTGACGGTAAAGACATCACCCGCATTTAGATGGAGAAACTCTCTCACCGTTAATTCGCTCGCACCGAGCATGACCGTCAAGTCGAGGACTGCGCCACTGAGAATCTGTTGGCGGGCGGACCATTGTTGACTGAGGGAGGGGCCGTCGCTAGCCGAGATGGCGTCCCCCTTCTTGTTTAAGATGGACTCGAGCGCGAGAAATGGCAAACAAAGGGTCATAATTCCTTGGCTGCGGTTAACCGTAACTGTAAGCGCAACAATCGCCACCATTTCGCCGAGACCGATACTCTGGATGAGGCGGGGGTTAGTCTCCACACTCTGTATACTGCAGTCGAGAGCGGCGAAATCTACCCACACCGACTGATAGCGCTCCAAAATATGCATGCACACTCGCCGATAAATCGCCAGCTCAATTTCGGTCAAGAGGCGCGACTTGCGCAGGGGGTCGCCAGCGCCCCCGCAAACAAGGTCAATCATGGGCACAATAAGGTCTGTGCCGGCGTCAAACAATGCTAGGCCTGGTTCTTGCATGGAAAACACCGTAGCCACGGTATTGCTGGGCAAAGAGACCATAAAGTCCTCAAAAGCCACTTGGTCCACGGTAGCTACCTTGGCCTGCACAGGAGTGCGCAAGTAGGCAGTCAGAAAGTTTGCTAACTGCCGGGAGAAGTTGTCATGAATTTGCGACAAATTGCGCAGGTTGTTCTTGGAAAAGCGATTGGGTCGGCGAAAATCGTACTTACGCACCTTGATTTGTTCCTTGGGAACTTCAAGGGCTTCAACTTCACCCTGTTCCAAACTCTTTAAGAGACTATCTATCTCGGCTTGACTAAGAACTTCCCTCATGGGGCACCTATGCCAAGGCCTTGGTCACTGCCTGCACTACCCTCGCCACATCGAAAGGCTTGACGATAAAGTCCCTTGCGCCGGCTTGTATGGCCTCCATAACCATGTGCTGCTGGCCCATGGCGCTGCACATGACGATGCGGGCGGTGGGGTCAAACTTTTTTATCTCTTTAACGGCTTGAATGCCGTCCATTTCAGGCATGGTAATGTCCATAGTGACCATGTCGGGGCGTAATTCTTTGTACTTCACAACAGCCACGGCGCCGTTTTCTGCCTGCCCAATCACCTCGAAACCAGCCTTAGTAAGGTGGTCTGACAGCATCATACGCATAAACGCGGCGTCATCTACCACTAAAATTCTTTTGCTCATAGTTTCTACCCCCTTGTTGCGTCTAACTCGCGCATGATTAACTGAAAGGATTCCTTGGTAGGCATAAAGGCCAGGTCGCTCTGCAAAGCCTTGCCGCCCACAAAAAGTTCTGTCTTAAAGACTAATACATGATCTGTCTCTTGGCAACCACTTACCACTACGGAACAAACAAAAGCGTCAAAATAATCATGGATGAGGAGCGGGGGGGTACACCAGGCGGTGGTCTTAAGAAATTCTGAAATTGCGGTAGCGAAGGACCCCGTGACAATGTTGCCGACTTCCATGAGGGCGGAGCGAGCCATGTCGCTCTCTAGCCTCTTATCAGGCAGCATGTCGCCAAAAGCGTTTAAAATATACAAAGCGCTCTCTTCATCGAAGGTTAAAAGCGTCAAACCGTTAATCTTGCCTTCCAAGGCAATTTGAATGCCTACACCAGCCTCATCGGGGCGACTTAGTAGCTCGCAGCCTTCCTCAATGAGGCAAAGTTTTGTCCACGGCAGGGACATGTCCACCATCGTGCCCATCAACTGCGAGAGGGCGGTGGCGGCATTACCCGCGCCGATGTTACCAATTTCATTTAGTATATCGATTTGTTGCGCCGAGATATTCTGCATCTACTCACCTGCTTTCTCATAAAAACATGTGTGAAGCCGCTTAAAGCCTAAGTCACGGTAATTTATGTAACTCTCCGTAGCGCCAGTAAAGAGAATCCCGCCCGGATGTAGGGCACCAGCAAAACGGTGCAGCATGCTGGTCTTCGCTTCCTCGGTGAAGTAGATGGCGACATTCCGACAAACGATAAGACTGAATTTATCTCTAATTGGGTCGCGCAGTAAGTCATGTTTTACAAAACTTATGCCCTTTTTGAGCTGCGGCTTAATAGTCACCGCAGTGCCTGCGACATCAAAGTACTTGGCTATGCGCTCCGGCGGGACATTGCGTACATCGCCAAGACTATACTGCCCGTTAGCGGCCTGTTGCAGCGCTCCGGCGTCAAGGTCAGTCGCCCAAATCTGGGGCGCTATACGAAATTTGGCCTCGGCTAGGGCAATAGCGAGCGAGTATGGTTCGGCACCAATCGAGCAACCCGCGCTCCAAAGGCGAACGGCCTCGACTTTCTGCGCTAACTTCGGGAGAATTTCTTGTTCTAGGTAGCTAAAGAGCTCGGGGTTACGGAAGAACTCTGAGACATTGATGTCCAAGTAGTCAATCAAGTGCGAGGCCTTTTCGGTTGCGGCCACATATCTTTCTAGGTCGGCATAGTCGCTAAGCTGGTGGCGCTGCATGTAGCCCTGCAGTCGTCTGCTAATTTGCGCCTCTTTGTACAGGTCTAGATCTAGTCCATACTGGTTTTTTAGACGCGCTTTAAACTTGGCATATGCCACCTGCTCACTCATAGCAGCTGCTCCCCTCGTCCTACCGTTCTCACCTTAACTACCCCCGTAGCAGTATCTAGAGTAACCGTGCGCCCAACACTGCCCCCCACATCCTCGTTGGCTATGGGAATAGCGAGTTGACGCAAAGTCAAACGCACCTGTTCCACATTGCGCAGACCGATGTCAAAGCCGGCGCGTTCGGTGGCGGCGGCAAACATCTTGGCCCCGCCGGCGAGCTTGGCCTTAAAATTTCGCCCACCTAGGGCTCGTAGCTCCTCGAGTAAGGCCGGAAGCGCTAGATCTGCGAATTTGTAGGGGTTAGTAAAACTCGTGAATTCTGAGCTACGGGGCAACATCACATGTGCTAAACCCCCAACACCTTGTCCGAAGTCACACAACATGACACCGACACATGAACCTAGGCCGCGAGTGATAATTGTGCTTGGGGCCCGCGCGGCTCGTAACTCCCCAATGCCCACATGATACTCCATACCCATAAATCCTCCCGACTACCTGCGCAAAGCATTCACATTCTCCCACATCTCATCTAAGGTTCGCACAGCCTGGCTACTGGCCTGGTAGGCCCGCTGCGCCCTGATCAGCGAGGTCATTTCATCTGATAACGACACCGTAGAAAGTTCCAAGTATCCTTGGTGGAGGCGTCCTTCTACATTGGGTTGTGCCGGGCCGGAGTTCTCGCTCGGCGCAAAAGTTGACTGCCCCTCGTTTAACAGACCGCTAGGATTAATAAAGGCCACTAGGCGTACCTGCCCTACCTCTGTCACCACGCCTTCTTGCCCCACCGAGACTCTTCCGGCATGATCGATATCGATGACCGAGGTCTGTGGTGGAATCAGGATGCCCGGCAGCCACCCTCCCGAGCCATGCACCAGCCGCCCCATGGCGTCCTGCGTGAAGGAACCTTCACGCGTAAAGCTAATGCGTCCTCCTTCGTGCTCCAGCTCAATCCAGGAGTTACCTTCAATGGCGATGTCTAAAGGTCTACCGGTGGCCAGTAGCCCGCCCTGTGTGAAGAGCATCTCACTGCGGAATTCTACGCCGAGTGCTAGCTGCCTCTCCTCCCCGGGGACCACCGGCACATTGCCCCGGTCCAGACCCGCTAGTAGTATCTCGCTAAATGTCCCCGCAGTGCGTTTATAGCCTGGGGTAGTGGCATTAGCGATGTTCGCGCCCGTAGCCGAAAGTCGACCAAGCTGTGCGAGCAAGCCACTAAAACTGCGCTTAATTCCAGCTATCAAGGCCTCATCCTCCTATCTCGCGCTACCAATATTGCTCGTCCGCTCCATAAGCTGATCGTACGCGGACACAATGCGCTGTGCACTCTGAAACACGCGGCTCACGAGGAGCATGTCCATTATTTCTTTGGCCAGNTCNACATTAGAGAGCTCTAGATGATGTTGCTTAATTTGNACCTCGGCGGCCGGTGTNGCCGCTCCCGCGGCGATAAACTGACCATTTTCGTCCTTGGTAAGGTCGCCTAGTTCAGCAAAGTCAGCTACCTGCACGAAGCCTACAGAAGTATCATTAAGAAAAACCTCGCCATTTTCCGCCACGCGAAAACTCTCACCCGCAGTACGCAACGGATTGCCATCGCTTAGTAGAAGCCGTCCACCAAAAGCATCGGTTATGTAACCAGAAGCATCGAGACGAAAATCACCGGCGCGCGTAAAACGAACTTCTCCGTCTCTTTCCACCGCAAAGAGCCCCCTGCCCACCAAAGCTAGGTGGTAGGGCGAGTCTGAAGCGGTAACCTGGCCGCGCGTCCAATCAAGCTCGGGCTCACTAACGGCCGCTCTGGCCGTGGCTCCACCAAGTGCGGTAGAGTTCGTTCCGACATTGGCCATCAGCATGGCCTGCGAAAAGATTTCTTCGCTGAGAACTTGGCGTTTAAAACCCACCGTCTCTACATTGGATATATTGCCAGAGATATTTTCTTGTTTAGCCTTGGCAACGACCATCGCCGCTGTCGCCTGGTACAAACCCCTCAACATCCTACTCACTCCCTCCGATGCAATCGATAAAGAAGTTCCACCTGCCCGAGCGGCACATTAGTGGTCCGCGCCACAGTTTCTGGGTCAGAGCCCTCAGCCAAGAGATTTAAGATCCGCTGATGGTTGCCTACATTTGTCGCCGGGCGCTTGCCGCGAGGGGTCGTAGTGACTTTTTTGTCCTCCTCTGCTCGCAAGGAGAGGTAGGCTAATTGCTCCTCAAGCGACTCCACCCGTGACTCTAGGGCCACTAAATTAAACTGGGCGCGGTTATCGTTCAGCCTAAAATAGCTGTAAGCAGTCAGTACACCGATTACACCGCCCAAAATAAAGAAAACAAAATTCAGCACTTGCGCCCTCCTATGTCCTGTAATCCATTACTTCTCTTAATCTAATTATAGCTCGGGCATGTAACTGCGACACACGGCCCTCTGTAACACCAAAAACAGCGGCAATCTCCTTGAGAGTTAACTCCTCCACATAGTAGAGATTGAGCAATTGTCGGTCGCGGGCTGGTAATTTGTCTAGCGACTCGGCTAATTTTGCCTGCAAATCTGCCTCTTCGAGGATTGCCTCGGGGTTTGGGCTTGAGCTAGAGCCCACTGCCTGTAGCACGGGTACTTCCTCGCCCTCCTCCGAGTAAAGAACACGATTTAGGGAGATTAAGGATCGTAACGCGATATGCCCCAAAACTTCACGCACTTGCGCCACCGACAAACCCATTTCTCTGGCTACCTGTTCATCGCTGATGTCCATCCCCTGCGCTCTAAGTTTGTCCTCTACTTCGCGAAATTGCTTGACGCGTTCATTGACGGTGCGTGGGCTAAAGCTAATGGTTCTGATGGCGTCAATCATGGCCCCGCGCACGCGGCGATACACATAACTCTCGAAACTTATCTCGCGAGAGGGGTCATACTTGTCTACTGCTTCCATAAGTCCCACCAGCCCATGGGATATTAAGTCTTCCTTGTCTAAAACACCTGGGCTAGGGATGTAGATGCGACCGGCAATACGCCGCACCAAGGGCAAGAAAGAGAGCAGTAGCGTTTCGCGCTCGGTCTCAACTGATGTTAGGACTTGCACTTTCATTCCCCTCTAAAGCGTTTTGTTTCCGACAGGCGGGCAAAGACATAGCCCACGAGTCGGTCTTGCGTGCTCATCGGCAGGTTAATGAATTTTATACCCGTATGATACATGAGAATTCCGGCTGAATCTACCCTCTCCACCCGCATCACCTGCCCCTGCAAGAGAAAGTGAGAGTCAGGTTTATGTAGAGCGAAAGTAACTTGGACCATATCTAGGTGAGCTAAGGGGTCGCGGTGAGATAGCCGCACGCCCCCGCCGCTAATATCAATGACAAAAGCCTTGTGCCAGTGATTTTCCCCTAGCAAGCGATACTGAGCCTGAATCAGAGTCGGCAAGCGGAAGAAATTGCGCCGCTGCACGCGTTCAAAGTTTGTTGGCATGGAAATATAGTACAAAGGTATGCGACGCACTTCACGGCGCAGCACGCGCGCGGCAAAACCCCACAAGGCTTGATCTTCCTTATCGCCAAACCAACAGAAGATTTCCTCGCCGGGATGAAAAACTTCTGCGCTAGTAGAGCCAAAGGGGACGCCCACCGCAAACTCTAGGTGTGAGATATCTTCCACTCGCGTCACATAGACTCTTAAATCGTCTTTGCGGGTAAGCTCAAGCCGCAGCCCAATATGGAGTGAGGGGTTAATCATCTAGCGACCTCCAAACAGCCTCATCAATCCAGCCAAGAGCCCACGCTCCGGCTCTGGGCTCGCCACCTCGCCCAGGAGTTCTCTGGCAATTTTCTCAACTTGCCGACTTGGCCAAGACTCGGGGTGTCCCATGACAAAGGGCTGCTGCTTACGAACCGCTTGCCCGACTACGGCGTCATCGGCTATATAACCAAGGAAACGCATTTTAAAACTTAAGAACCGCTCCACCAAGGCTAAAAACCGCTCCCCCGTTAACTTCCCCTCTTGCGCACCCTGCGCCCTGTTTACCACCAAAGCTATATTTCGTACCGCCTTGCTTTTAACAAGCAGCTTGACCAGGCCGTAAGCGTCTGCCAAAGAGGTTGGCTCAGGGGTAACCACGATAAGCACCTCATCGGCCAAGTTGGCAAAAGCCAAGACATTACGTGAGATACCCGCACCAGTATCAATTAAGAGAAAGTCCGTGGTGTGCTCGAGCTTGGCCAGCTCCGAAATCAAACGGCTTCTTTGCTTATTCTCCATATTGGCCATTTCGGGCACCCCCGAGGCCGAAGGCACAATGCGTAAGCCATGCGGTCCGATACCGATAACTTCTTCAAGGGTCTTTTGCCCCTTGAGAACATGCTCGAGGTCAAACTCAAAAAACTGCCCGAGCACCACATCGACATTGGCCAGCCCGAGGTCGGCATCCACCAGCGTGGTAACTTTACCGAGGCGAGCCAAAACAATACCTAGGTTGACCACTAAATTGGTTTTGCCGACGCCGCCTTTGCCGCTGGCCACGGTAATCACCTTGGTACGGCGCGGTGTGCGGTCCTTGGCCGCTAACTTGCGCAAGCTCTGGGCTTGGTCCGCCATCAACCCTGCACCCCCAAGACCATTTTAGCCATTTCCATGGGGTCGGCCACGCGGATATCCTCCGGCACATTCTGCCCATTGGCAGCATAGGCCACAGGAAGCGAAGTGCGATAGCAAAGATCGACAATACCGCCTAAGCTTTCTGTTTCATCACACTTGGTGACAATGGCCGCGTAAAGATTAAGGTCGCAAAAGGCGCGATAGATGCTAAGTAAGTCACGACTCTTCGTTGTCGCGCTCACGACCAAGTACTTGTCTAG
>JGI24118J20152_100005_pt1 | contig 54042 bp, 50 predicted proteins | sample Subbioug_CSW11AC_FD_20152 | JGI IMG/M metagenome (IMG submission 20152)
CCTAAAGGATAGCAGTGCCCTGCGCAATCGCGTTATGTTGGGAACGCGGTTGTGTTTTTCTATGCTATAATTAGGTAGTCATGTGTGGGGGTGTTTAGGTGGAGGTAGTAGTATGCCATGCCAATGCCGATTTTGACGCCCTAGGGTCATTAGTTGCTACTAAAGTACTAAGACCCAGGGCGCTAGCTTGTTTTCCGGGCCATATTAACAAGAAGGTGCGCGAGCTCTATTCACTCTACAAGGACAGTCTCAATATTACATCCGCTGACCATATCAATGTGCAAGAAGTTACCCATCTTTATGTGCTAGATACACAGCGCCCCGAACGTATTGGTAAATTCAAATCCATTTTTGAGCGCAGCGACGTGCGCTTAAGCATTATCGACCATCATCCCTTACAGAGTAATCTGCCCTCATGGGCCAAGCTGCAAGTAGAAATGGTAGGGGCCACTACCACCCTGTTGGTGGAAGAGATTGCGAGCAGGGGGTTATTTCTCAGCCCCAGCCAAGCCACGGTGATGGCAGTCGGTATCTATTCAGACACTGCGTGCCTAACCTCTGGCACCACATCGCCTAGGGACGCCAAGGCGGTGGCTTTTCTCCTCAGCCAGCAGGCTAACTTAGAGGTCATTGCTAGTTATGTTCGTAGCCCGCTGAGCGATGGGCAGCGCACCCTCTTTGAAGAATTGCTCACTGCCTCTCGTGAAGTGTCTGTGAAAGACGCTAAGATAAGGCTAACCTCATGTGAGGTCAACGAATATGTGGACGGACTTGCCGTGTTGGCTTCACGGCTGGCTGAAATTGATGACTGTGATGCCTGTATTGTGGCTGTGAATATGGATGGACGAGTGCATATAGTAGGGCGTAGCAAGAATGACCGCGTGAACATGCATGCCCTGATGCGTCATTTTGGGGGCAGCGGACATCAGCAAGCTGCGGCCGCCACCGTCAAGGGTAAAGGGATAGTGGAGCTCCTGGACTTGATTGAGCAAGTTTTGCCAAGCGTAGTCGAGCCACCCCTTCGCGCTAAGGATATTATGAGTTCGCCGGTAAAAAGTGTTGACCCCGAGACGACCATGGAAGAGGCCGGGCACATGATGCTACGCAGTGGTCACAGCGGCTTGCCTGTGGTCCAAGGCGGTAGCTTAATCGGCATTATTTCTAGGCGCGATCTCGACAAGGCCAATCATCATGGACTGCAAAATGCTCCCGTCAAAGGGTTTATGTCTACTGTGGTCGTTACCGTAAACGGAGAAGCCTCCATGGATGAAGTGCAACGTTTAATGATGGGTAAAGACATCGGTCGCTTGCCCGTGGTAGATGCAGAGGGCGGCATCATCGGCATAGTCACGCGCACAGATGTGTTGCGTACCTTGCACGGCAAAAGCTACCCACATTGGTATCAGACCACTTTTCGTTCGCAGCCTGAGGCGCTTGACTTAGAGCTGCCTAACATTGCCCCCTTACTGGAAAAGCACTTGGGCAACAAAACGATTGGCCTCTTGCTCTTGATTGGGCAGGAAGCGGAGCGGTATGGCGCTAAAGTATACCTTGTGGGCGGTCTGGTGCGAGATATATTGGTGGGCTATCCCAATGTAGATATAGATTTAGTAGTAGAGCCTGAGGCCATTCCTATCGCTAAAATCGTGGCCAAGCTGCTAGGGGCTGAATGCGTTGATTACCCAAAGTTTGGCACGGCGACCCTCACCCTGCCCTCAGGTGATCAGATTGATTTTGCCACGGCGCGCACTGAATTCTATGCGATGCCAGCGGCCATGCCTGATGTAGAATATGCGACTATAAGACAAGACCTCTATCGGCGTGATTTCACCATCAACACTCTCGCTGTGCCGCTTAGCTCATCTCTGTTTGGTAATTTGCTTGATTTTTACGGGGGGCGAGATGATCTTCAAGCAGGATTGGTACGAGTGCTCTACAACCTAAGTTTTGTCGAAGACCCTACCCGCATCATACGTGCCGTGCGATTTGAGCAACGATATGGCTACGCCTTAGAAGAACAAACGGAACGTTTTTTACGCCATGCCCTCGACAATGGTGTGCTGGAGAAAGTTTCGCGCGAGAAGTTGCGCGAGGAGTTACGTTTGTTGTTTGTCGAGGCGTCGGCCCCCCGAGCCATCCTACGCATGGACGAGCTAGCTATCTGGCCACATATCTTGCCACAGTTTCGGCTAACTGATCGGCAAATAGATGTCTTACGCACTGTGACCCAGGTGGATTTAACAGAGCTCGATGTGTTTGCTATTTACAGCACGGTATTGTTTCTGTACCGGCCCTATGCAGAATGGCCGCCACTTATTGAGAGCCTTAAATTGCCACGCAAAGCACGCGATGTCGCCCTTGAGGTGATGGAACAAGCGGCACAGATACTCGGTGCCCTCTCTCTGGAAGAAGCGAATTTAGCAGAATTACTTCTTATGTACGAGCCCCTACATGCCGAGACAAAAGTAATACTTGGCGCACTGGCTAGTAAAGAGGGAGCCAAAAGAATAGAGGCCATGCAAGCATTAGGCTCTGTCAAAATGTCTCTCAAAGGTCAGGATCTTATCGAGCGTGGCATTGCTCCAGGGCCGCTTCTTGGCAGGCTGCTGCGAGATATTAAGAAAGCTCGTCTCGAACGCCTAGTAGCAAGCAGGGAAGACGAGCTGGAATACCTCGATTTGCTCCTCGAGCGCAACCAAAAGGGAGGAAACTAAGCATGGACTTACTAGCACTGCTTCCGGAAAACTTAATCTTTTTGCTGCCTGCGTTGCTCTTGGCACTAACAGTGCATGAATTTGCACATGCCTATGTGTCGCATCGCTTGGGAGACCCCACGCCCAAGTGGCAAGGCAGGCTGACGCTCAATCCTATCGCGCATATCGATCCCGTTGGTTTTCTCATGATCATGTTCTTTCGCTTTGGCTGGGGCAAAGCCGTAGAGATTGACCCTAAGTACTACCGCAACCGGCGGCAGGGGATGGTGCTCGTTTCTGTGGCTGGCCCTGCTGCGAACATTGTTACTGCCTTTGTCTTAGTGGTCGCACACATTCTCGTTATGATACTGAACCCTGCTCAAATGGGGGGCTTTGTGGGGGAACTGCTTAGCACGGCCATTTCGCTGAACATTTTTCTGGCCGTCTTTAATTTGCTGCCCATACCGCCCCTTGATGGCTCTAAAATACTTGCTGGTCTACTGCCGGGTAAGTACTCATATCGTTTTCAGTCGTTCACAAATCAATGGGGCATGTTGCTGTTGTTAGTAGTCGTCATGACCGGCATTACATCATATACGGTGCTACCTATTGGTGGCTTCTTGCTTGACATGATGTACGGAGTGGTACTAGCTTTTGTCGGGATTTTTGTATGAGTGAAGTAGTAGTCAGCTGCGAGAATTTCTCGGGATCTTTTGCCAAGCTCGTGCGCCTGCTCGTGGAGCATGAAATGGATATACTGTCTGTGCGCTTAGAGAACATTGTCGCGCAGGTCATCGAAACTATTATGGACTGCTATGCGCCTTTGTCTGTCGATGAGGCAGGAGTGCAGTTGGTGCTTTGTTCTACACTCCTGCGACTGAAGTCGCGTCGGCTACTGCCTGCTGACGAAGTAGAAGAGACTGAGGCTCTGGCGACTATAAGTTCCACCCTGCCGCCGTCTCTCGCGGCGGATTTTCCCTATGAAAATTATCGTGAGGTTGTGTTAGTACTCGAAAACTTGGCCTCTCAGTCGGCCCTGCTCAGTCCGCGTGGCGCAACAGGGGCTCTAGACATGCCCACAGCCAATGTCTTACTCGGTAAAGTATCGCTGCTTTCGTTAACGGCAGCGTTTGAGCAGGCGCTGCGCACGCGGAGCCCCCATTTTCTCGAAATAGCGCCGCCCGAGTGCTCCTTGCCTTGGGCCATGGATGTACTGCGCCGCACTATCGGAAGGCAGGGCAGGGTTCAGTTTGCGCAGATTCTTCCTGCCACTTGCTCTAGACTCGAGATAATCATGATTTTCTTAGGACTGCTAGAACTGATTCGCTTGGGAGAAGTCGTGCTCCATGGCGAATCGACTAATTTTTACTTAGAGAGCAAGGAGGGCGGCCAAGTTGCTTAGTAAACAGGGGTTGCTCGAAGCGCTTCTCTTTGCTTCCGGCGAACCTATCGAAAAGACCCGACTCCGGGAACTGCTATCCCTAGACGAGAAAAGCCTAGACCTTCTGGTGGAACAATTAGAGTGTAGCTTTGCTGAGGCAACGCGAGGCGTACAGCTCCGGTATACTAACGATAGTTTACAGCTATTGACGAAACCAGAAGCTGCTGATTTAGTGCTACGACTTACCGCGGTACGGCAGTACCGGTTGTCGCAACCGACACTTGAGGTTCTAGCGATTGTGGCCTACAAGCAGCCCATTACAAGGGCAGAAATCGAAGAAATACGCGGAGTTAAGTGTGAGCGGGCCTTACTGACATTAGCGGAAAAAGAGTTAGTGTGTGAAGTGGGGCGCAAAGACACCATCGGTCGCCCCATACTATATGGCACTACCGAACGCTTCCTGCATCACTTCAACCTCCGTTCGCTCAAGGATTTGCCAACACCCGGCTTGCTACCTTAAAGGCGCGCTGCATGCGCGCCTTTAGTTTTGGACACATTAGAACAATGGGTCTAAGTAGGTGTGTCATGGAGCTGCAAATTTTAGCCATCATGTTAGTCGTGCTAGGCGTGGTGGCACTCTTACTAGCAAAAGCTGAGGTCGAGTTAAAGTATGAGCGCAAAGGGTCTGATGATCGCGTTACCATTCGCATGCTCGGCCCCTATGGCGTAGTTTTCCAGCGCACAGAGGTTTCTGTGGTAGATCTTGGCCCCACCCTGGAGTCCTTGCGATTAGAAGTGCAGGTGACCACCAAGGAAGAAGTGGGAGATGCTCCTGTTGTTGACTACCGCATGGAGGCTGATATCAGCGACAGCCAGAAGCTGCTGCGACTAGCGCGGGCGGTGCAGGGCTTAGTACAGGATTACCGACGAGTCATCCAGTACGCAGAGCGAAGAACTAAATTGCGCTCCCTATCATGGCAGACCGCCATTGGTACGGGAGATGCGGCCTCTACAGCGATTCTCTGCGGCATGCTCTGGGGTTTAAAGGGCATGCTCCTCGGGTCACTACAGTCTCGCCTCACCATAGAGGACAAAAACATGACCATAGCGGTCTTTCCGAGCTTTAACGAGCGCAAATTCCAGACCTTCTTGCACTGCATATTGTCCTTGCGAGTCGTACATATTATAGGTGCAGGCTATATTCTATGGAAAGAAAAACGTAAGCGTAAAAAAAGGGGTGAACGCAGTGGAAAGTCATCCAATCCAAGGGCTGATGAAGACAGCCATGGAAAGCATTCAGGACATGGTAGACGTCAACACCATTGTTGGTGATCCGGTGGAAACGCCAGATGGCAGTGTAATCATGCCCATTTCTCGCGTGACTTTTGGATTTGCCGCAGGTGGCAGTGAGTTTGATGTGGGCAAGGTACAAGCGGACGGAGGTTACCCGTTTGGCGGTGGCTCCGGTGCCGGGGTAACTTTACAACCGGTGGCCTTCCTAGTTGTGGGTGGAGGCAATATTCGCTTGCTGCCAGTCGATGCGAACACTATGGCGGAGCGTATTTTGGATGTAGCGCCTCAACTAATTCAACAAATCGGCTCCATGTTGAAACCGCCGATACCCCAAAATCGTAATGGCAGTACCCCCTCGACACCTTAATGACCTCGACTGACGCCCACGAAAAGAGACCTCGCGGTCTCTTTTTGCATGTGCTAGGTGTTTTCTGCTCGCCATATACTCTAAAGAGGCGAGGGGGTGCATCTTGGTGCGGGCTGTAGCGGTCCTCATAGCGATTATTATGGGCTTAGGCTGCTTTTTCACAAGTGGCGAGGCCCTAGGTGTGGCTGCTAGGGCCGCCATCCTTATGGATGTCAACAGCGGCCGCGTTCTCTATGGCAAGAACATACATTCTCGCCTGCCGATGGCTAGTCTCACCAAGATTATGACGGCCCTGCTGGCAGCAGAAAGCGGAAAACTAGACGAGTTGGTTACGGTGCAGGAGGAATGGATAACTGTTCCCCCAAGCAATATCTGGCTTACTGCGGGGGAAAGTATTAGCCTGCGCAATTTAGTCTATGGCCTGTTGTTGCGGTCCGGCAATGATGCGGCGATGTCTATCGCTTACTTCTTGGCGGGGGGAGTGGCACCCTTTAGCCAGGCCATGAATAAACGGGCAAAGGAGCTTGGCGCGCTCGACACTAATTTCAGTAATCCACATGGCCTCCATGCGCGAGATCACTACTCCACTGCCTACGATTTAGCACTTATAACACGAAGCCTGCTTCACAATCCCTTTTTGCGGTCGGTTGTCAGAACAGAACGGTTCGATAGTCGGAGATACGGGGGAGATGTGCCCCGCATTTGGCATAACAAGAATAGGCTACTGCAGATGGAAGAGCAGGCCGACGGCATTAAGACCGCATGGACGGTCGCGGCTGGCCACTGCTTTGCCGCTTCGGCAACTAGGCATGGTTGGCAATTGCTCAGTATCGTACTCAATTCTCCCAACCACTACGGCGAGAGCCGTTCTTTACTCTCTTTTGGGTTCGCCAACTATGCTCCAACATTAGTGGTGCCACGCGGTCTCTTTCAGGGACAGGTGTCAGTGCCAGGAGGAGAGCCCTCGCTTGTCGGTGTAGTGGCAGCTCAGGACCTCTGGTGGGTACAGGGGCATCGCGAAGAGCCCGCTGCCGAGGCCGAGGTGCAGGTCATTCTACCAAAATTTTTGAAGCCGCCCATCGCCTTGGCACAAGTGCTAGGCGAGTTAACCGTAAGCTCGCGGGGAGAGCTTTGGGGCCGAGTAGAGCTCATTAGCGATACCGTGGTGCGCGAGGCATCGCTGTGGCGGCAACTTCTTCGCCAAGTGAGGGACTACGTTCAGTTTGTGAACTGGCCCTTTACGCCTGCCTTATGATGAACACTATCTGGGGAGTTGGCGTGCTAATCTCGATTGGGTACATGTTCCTGGTGGGCGGTGATGCACAGGCACTGGCCAATTCCCTAGCGAGGAGTGGTGAACAAGCACTAGCCCTGACACTCGGTCTAATTGGTACTGTGGCTTTTTGGTCGGGGATGAATCGCGTTGCTGAAGCAGCAGGATTGCTGAAGGCACTAGGGTTTCTGCTCAGGCCCTTATTTGTCCGGCTCTTCCCCTCCCTGAGGCGAGAAGATAGGGCCCTACGCCTAGTGATGTCTAATGTCTGTGCCACCCTGCTGGGGTTGGGCAATGCCGCCACGCCTCTAGGGCTTGAGGCCATGAGAGCTATGCAGGAGCAGAACCCGCGCCAAGATACGGCCACAGACGCGATGTGCACGTTGATTGTGATGAATACTACGGGGGTAACAGTCTTCCCGGCGACGGTGGTGGGTCTCCGCTTAGCGGCGGGCAGTGAAAACCCGATGAGCATCATTGGAGCAACTCTTTTGGCCAGCCTATTTGGCTTAAGTGTCGGTCTAATCGCCGATCGTTTGCTCTCTAGGTGGTGGAGCAGATGATACTACTTATTATTTGCGCGGTGATTTTGGCGACTGGTCTGTGGCGGGGGGTATCAGTCTTCGATGAGTTCGTTCTCGGGGCCAAGCAAGGCGCGCTCATAGTTGTGCGCCTGTTTCCCTATGTTCTCGCCATGATTTTAGCAGTGAACCTCCTAGAGGCCTCCGGTTTGATGGCTCTCTTGGTGCATCATGTGGGGAATGTAGTACAAGGTCTGGGCATGCCTTCAGAGGTAGTACCGCTGGCACTACTGCGGCCGCTGACTGGCAGTGGGTCATTGGCGGTGACACATGGCATCTTGGCAGAGCATGGGCCTGATTCGTTTGTGGGACTCTTGGCATCAACCATACAGGGCAGTAATGACACCACTCTGTATGTGCTGACGGTGTACTTCGGAGCGATTGGCGTCAAGAAAATGCGGCATGGCTTGGTAGTGGGCTTGCTTTCTGACATGGCGAGCCTGTTCGCGGCCGTAGCTATTGTTCACCATCTCTTTAATTAGAGAAGCGGTTGCTTTTACCCATCGCTTGTGGCAAGATTAACCCAAGTGAATTAGAGGGGGTCTACAGATGGGTATTGACGCAAGATTGAACGAATTGGGCCTGGTCATCCCCGAGGCAGCCAAGCCAGTTGCAGCCTATGTGCCAGCGGTGCGCGCAGGGAGTCTGATTTTTGTTTCTGGCCAACTTCCCACGGTCAAAGGTGAGCTCAAATGGAAAGGCATGGTAGGACAAGACCTCGATATCAGTGCCGCTTATGAAGCCGCGCGAATTTGTGCTCTTAACTGCCTCGCCGCTATTAAGACGGTCGAGCCAAACTTGGACAAGATTAAACGCATAGTGAAACTCACCGGTTTTGTCAGTAGCTTGCCAACATTTGGCGACCAACCCAAGGTGATTAACGGAGCTTCAGAGCTTTTGCAGCTAATATTTGCCGAGAAAGGCATTCATGCCCGAGCTGCGGTGAGCGTAGCCTCTCTACCTCTTAACGCCGCCGTAGAAGTCGAGATGATTGTGGAAGTGGAGTAGTAAAGACCCCCTTGCGGGGGCTTTTTTTCAGTGGACGGGGCAACATAAATTACGGCTGAGGAAGGGTGGTGCTGACTTGATAAGGGTAGGTATTGTTGGTGTTGGAGGCAGAATGGGTTCGCTTATTGCCAAATTAATCGATCAGACAGCTGATATTGTGGTCACAGCGGCTGCAGAGCAAGCTACGCATCCCCTCTGCGGTCAGAAGTTAGACCTGGTGGCGAGACCGCAGGTAACTACCTTGGACGAGCTCGACTTGACTGCAGTCGATGTGCTGGTGGATTTTTCTGCGCCAGCAACCTGTCTCAAAGCTCTGTCAGTGGCAGAAAAAAAGGGCTGCGCCTTTGTCTCGGGGACAACCGGCTTAACGGGTGAGCAACTTAATATTGTGCGAGCCGCGGCGTTTAGCATACCCATCGTGCATTCGCCCAACATGGCTCCTGGGGTAAACGTCTTTTTTCATGCCGTAGCAGGTCTGGCCAAGCACCTTGGGGGGGACTACGAGGCTGAGGTTGTGGAAATACATCACCGTTACAAGGTGGACGCCCCTAGTGGGACAGCCAAGCGCATAGTTGAATTTATCGGTCGCGACGTACCCTGTCACAGCCTGCGCATGGGCGAGGTTGTCGGTGAACATCAAGTGCATTTTGCTGCGCATGGTGAGCGCATAACCTTGACCCACCAGGCGGAAACACGCGAGGCTTTCGCCCAGGGAGTTTTGTGTGCCCTGCGCTTTGTCGCGGGGAAGCAGGCAGGGTTCTTCGACATGTCTCATGTCCTGGCTCTCAATCCCTGATGTTGCGTCTACAAAAGGTACTGGCGCAACACGGCCTAGCTTCGCGGCGGGCGGCGGAAGAACTCATTTTGGAGGGCAGAGTTACGGTCAATGGCCAGGTGGCAGTTCTCGGCACCAAAGTTGGTGTGGGGGATAAGGTGGTTGTAGACGGGCAGCCGCTCTGCCAGAGAGAAAGTTTGACCTACCTCATGCTTAATAAACCGCGAGGATATGTGACCACCGTAGAGGACCCCCATGCCCAGAAGACCGTCATGGACTTAATGACTGACATCAAGGTGCGGGTGTTTCCCGTGGGTAGACTAGACAAGGATACTGAGGGCTTGTTGCTGTTCACTAATGACGGGGACCTCACGCATAGGTTGCTACATCCCTCGCGACATGTGGCCAAGACTTACTTTGTTGAAGTTCAGGGGCACCTTTCTTCCGCGGCGATGGGGGCTCTCGAAGCAGGCGTCATGCTTGATGACGGCCTCACGGCGGCGGCGCGAGTTGCTGAGCTGACCCATAAGGCAGCTCGTAGCACATTTCTCCTCACGATTTTTGAAGGAAGAAAGCGGCAGATTAGGCGCATGTGCTCGGTGGTCGGACATGAGGTAGTTTATCTGCAGCGCCTAGCAATCGGCCCGTTGACGCTAGGAGACTTAGCAATCGGGGCCTATCGCCATCTGTCGTCGGATGAGGTCGCGCAGTTAGTGATAGCAACGGAGGAAGCTCACCATGCCTAGTAATGTGCTTGTAATCGGCTGCGGCGCCGCCGGCATGATGGCCGCCCTATTTGCCGCACGGGGTGGAGCTAGGGTCACGGTCATCGAAAGGAACCATTCTCCTGGAGTTAAGCTCTCCATCACCGGGAAAGGGCGCTGCAATATAACTAATGCCTGTTCCGTGAATGAGTTAGTGAGCAATGTGCCGACCAATGGACGTTTCTTGCATAGCGCTTTCAATTACTTAGACAGCAGTTCCACCATGGAGCTGTTTGAAAGCATAGGAGTTAGGCTCACCACAGAGAGAGGTAATCGTGTGTTTCCCGCTAGTGACAGAGCTCAGGAAGTTATTAGTCTGTTGCACAGCGAACTGCTGCGTCTTGGTGTACGGATACACATGGGTTCACGCGTAGGGAGTATTATTAAGCAGGAAAGTGGCACCTTCATACTAGAGTGTAGCGGTGGCAGACGATTTATGGAGGCAGACAAGGTAATTTTGGCCACGGGCGGTGCTTCTTACCCGCGGACTGGCTCCTCTGGTGATGGATACAAGCTGGCGGCCTCACTTGGGCACCGGATTGTGCCCCTGAGGCCCGCCTTGGTGCCTCTTGAAGTTGCCGAAACTTGGGTTAGGGAAGTGCAGGGCTTGAGTTTAAAGAACGTTGAGCTCACCTCGCCCACAGGGCAGGAGTTTGGTGAGATGCTCTTCACGCACTTTGGCATTAGTGGTCCGATCGTGCTTTCCTTGAGCAGTCGCCTGAGGCAGTCTCTAGAGCAGGGTAGCGTCGTGCTCCGCCTCGACCTTAAGCCCGCCCTTACACGCGAGGTTTTAGAAGCACGTCTAAGACGCGATTTTGCCGTAGCAGGAAGAAAGTTCTTTGGCAATAGCTTAGGTGACCTGCTGCCCTCCTCCTTGATTCCGGTATTTGTCAAGCTAGCGCAAATACCGCATGAGCGTCAGGTCAGCCAGATTACCAAGGCGGAGTTTGAACGATTGAGTTTTATGCTCAAGAATTTAAATCTTACGGTCATCCGTCAGCGCCCCATTGACGAGGCCATTATTACCAGCGGCGGTATCACCACAAGCGAGGTAGAGCCGCGCACTATGGAGTCAAAGCTAGTGAGTGGACTTTACTTCGCAGGAGAAATTCTCGATGTTGATGGGTATACGGGGGGTTTCAATCTGCAAATCGCCTGGAGTACGGGTGCGATGGCAGGAAATTATGCGGCAAGAGAGAACTGACGAGAGGTAGTAGCATAGAAGCGGACACCAAAGACTAGTTATTAGAGTGGGTGAAGAGTATTATTGCCATTAGAGGGGCGACAACTTGTGAACAAAATGCGCGTGAGCATATCTTAGAGGCCACGCAGGAATTGCTACTTGCTGTCATAGGAGAAAATAGTATTCACGAGAGCGAAATCGTCAACATAATGTTTACTGCAACGCCTGATATTAGCGCAGCTTTTCCGGCCGAGGCCGCGCGCGCTTGCGGGCTAAGCAAAGTGCCCTTGCTAGGCGCGCAGGAAGTAGCGGTAACAGGCGCACCCTTGCTTTGCATAAGAGTGATGTTGTTGGTTGACAAAGAGCTTCCGCGGGCTATGGTAAGACACATTTACTTGCGGGGGGCCGTGGGACTACGGCCTGATTTGGTGGGGGTGGGTGCCTTGAGGAACATTAACATTGCCATTGATGGCCCTGCGGGGGCTGGCAAAAGTACCGTAGCTCAGAATGTGGCCAAGAAGTTGGGTTTGCGTTACCTAGACACCGGGGCTATGTACCGTGCCCTGACTTGGCTCTCTCTACAAAGAGGCGTGGAACTACGAGATGGCACTTCCTTAAGTGCGTTAGCAGAAAAATTAGCATTTAATCTTAACTCCGACTCGCAGCTGACACTAGATGGTCGGGTTTTAGGCGATGAAATTCGCACACCACAAGTAAATGCCGCAGTGTCATTGGTTTCAAGCCATGGTGCGGTACGCGAGATCATTGTCCGTAAGCAACAACAACTTGCCGCGAGCGGCGGAATTGTGATGGATGGGCGTGATATCGGCACCACGGTACTCGTCGATGCCCCAGTGAAAATATTTCTCGTTGCCGACGCGCGAGAGCGGGCCAGGCGACGTTTGCGGGAGCTAGAGGCCTTAGGACATAGGGTAGATTTGGCGGAAGTGGTGGAGCAAATTATACAGCGAGACCATTTTGACAGCCATCGCGCAGTATCGCCGCTCACCCCTGCCTCTGATGCGATTGTAGTTGACACTACTGACTTGCCCATCGATAAAGTTATTCGGCAAATCTTAGATATTGTCGCTAATAAACAATATGAACTATAAAATACTGAGGTTTCTCGCAGGATGTCTTGTTAGACTACTCTACCGCGTAGAAATAGTGGGTAGAGGAAAAGTGCCTAAGACCGGCGGTGCGATTATCTGTGCCAACCACATACATCTCTTCGACCCGGTGGTCATCGCCCTAGCTGTGGAGCGACCTGTCCGTTTCATGGGTAAAACAGAACTCTTCTCCTGGCCCATCGTAGGTTATCTAGCGAGAAAGGCTGGCGTCTTCCCGGTGAAACGGGGCAGCGCCGATATGCAGGCCATTAGGCAGAGTTTGCGCATCTTACAGGAGGGCGAATTGCTGGGTATTTTTCCTGAAGGTACACGTAGTAAAGATGGCGAGATTGCGCCTTTCTATAGTAGTGTGACCATGTTGGCTGAGAGGGGTGGGGTGCCCGTTATCCCGGCCGCGATTTCAGGGGAATATCGCTTTGGGCGCACAGTCAAGGTGCTTATAGGTGAAACAACCGAACTAACCGCACTTTCCCCTGAACCCTACGAAAGGGGCAAGGCTACTGCCGGGTTGATGGCTCGTATCAAGAGCTTAAAGGACTCTTTACGATGAAAATTTTCGTGGTTGCCCCCACAGGTATGTGTGGTGGGGTAGAGAGGGCCATCGTCATGGCCGAGGAAGTGGCTAGAGAGCAGGGGTTTTCTTTGGGGCCCGTCGTCCACAATCCAGCAGTTGTGCAGAGGTTGTCAGAAAAAGGGCTCAGGCAGATCGACTTAGATGAGGTACAGAGCGGCAGCACTCTACTCATCCGCTCGCATGGAGCTTCTCCCTTGGTGTATAAAACCGCCCGCGAGCGAGGCGTTAAAATCGTAGACGCTACTTGCCCTCATGTCTTGCGTTTGCAGAAGGAGGCCGCAAAGGCCGTTACGGCGGGCATGGACGTGGTCATTGTGGGTGATAGTACACATCCCGAAATTGAAGCCGTACTAGCCCATGCGGCAGGGAGGCCCTTTGTCGTACGCGGTACGGATGATCTTCGGGGTCTTCCTCTTAAGGAGCAAATTGCTGTTATGGCTCAAACAACTGCCTCTCCCGTTCTGTGGCAAACTGTGGTAGAATGGTTAGAGATACAGGGCAAGAAAGTCACCCCAGTAGAAACTATTTGTCGGGCCACGCAAGAAAGGCAAAAAGCAACCTATGAATTGGCCAGAGAAGTAGATATAATGGTAATCGTGGGCGGGAACAATAGTGCTAATACCAGAAATCTGGCCGACATATGTCGGGCGGGGGGCACGCCCACTTACCAGGTCGAGAGTCCTGATGCGCTCGAACGAGACTGGTTTGTTTCGGCCAATCGCGTTGGTATCGCCGCGGGTGCGTCCACCCCTGCATGGATCATTAAGGAGGTCGTCGTTGCTATGGAGAACATGGAAAACAAAGTTTTAAACGAGCAAGAAACGGTAGTTGAGGAAACTGCCACCCAGGAGACAAGTAGCTTCCCCAATCTAAAACGAGGTCAGTTGGTCGAAGGCAAAGTGGTCAGCGTGGACGCCGAAGGTGTCAGTGTTGACATCGGCCAAAAGTCGGAAGCATACATAGCAAAAAATGAACTAAGCAATGACCCCGACCGCTCGCCTATGGACTTGTGCCAAGTAGGTGATACCGTACTAGCGCAGGTGATCCGCATTGATTCCAAAGAGGACAAAGTGCTGCTTTCGCGACGTCGTGCGGTCGAAGAACAGGGTATGAAAGACCTAGCTGCTGCCCGAGAGTCTGGAAAAATTCTGCAAGGCAAAATTTTGGAGGCGGTAAAAGGAGGCGTCATGGTTGACGTCTTGGGTGTCAAAACTTTCATGCCTGCCTCTCATGTTGATCTCCGCTATGTACCTGACCTCGCCTCCTATGTTGGCCAGACAGTCTCGATCATTGTCAAAGAAATCGAGGAGGCACGCCGTAGGGTCGTAGTGTCGCGCAAAGAAGCCCTAGAGAAGAAGACTGAGGAAATTAAAGGAAAAACTTGGGATTCCCTCCTCGTGGGTAGCCTGCGCGATGGCATTGTGCAACGGCTAACTGACTTTGGCGCCTTTGTAGACCTCGGGGGCATTGACGGACTAGTTCATGTCTCAGAGATCGCTTGGCAGCGCGTCACTCACCCCTCTGAAGCGCTGACTGAGGGTCAAGCAGTGCGCGTGAAAGTTCTAGGGGTAGATCGCGAAAAGGGTCGCGTTTCGCTCAGTATCAAGCAGGGCGAAGGCGATCCCTGGAACAGAATCGGCGAAAAGTTCTCTGCTGGCTCTGTTGTTCCTGGTCGTATAGTGCGTACCGCTAGTTTCGGTGCTTTTGTGGAGATTGCGCCCGGCATTGAGGGCTTGGTTCACATTTCGCAGCTCTCTCATGAGCGAGTTGAGAAGACTGAGGATGCTGTCAAACCCGGTGATGAAGTCCAAGTGAAGATCCTTTCCATCGTGCCCACTGAACATCGCGTCAGCCTCTCCATCAAGGACGCCGTTGATCGTCCGCGTGTGGAAAGGACAGAGCGCCCCGAAAAAGGGGAGCGTCGTGAGCGCGGTGACAAGCGCGGTCGTGACGACCGCAATCAGAGCTACCGCGAGGAGAGCAAGGTTACTTTGGGCGATAAATTCGGAGATTTGCTTAAAGAAAGAGATAAGCACTAGACTCCCCCTGCATGCTAAGACGCGCCGCTTAAAAGCGGCGTGTTTTTGTTTTTATGGCAGGATAATCGGGCAAGATAGTTCTAGGACTTGTCAAATGAGGGAAGGAGCCGTCTGATGTTAGGTTTACCAATAGGACTGTTGGTATTGGTTGTAGTAACGATCCTCATCTTGTCGGGCATTGCCCAGCGTGTGCTTGATCGCATGAAGATGGACGACAGAACAGCCTTGGTGCTCATCTTGGCGATGCTAGTGGGGGGCCTTCTGCCCGACTTGCCTCTGGGTAGAACCCTCAGCATCAATGTGGGTGGCGGGCTCATACCTGTCGCCATATGTCTATATCTCTTTGTCACCGCAGGTACGGCCAAGGAGCGTTGGCGCACCGTCATGGCTGTGGCAGCCACGACCGGCGCCGTCTACTTAGTTTCGGCCTTCCTGCCCTCTGACCCCGCCACCATGATTCTGGACCCTATCTACACTTTTTCACTCATCGCCGGAATTACAGCCTACCTGTTCGGGCGCTCACGGCGTGGAGCCTTTATTGCCGGTGTACTTGGCATCGTCCTCAATGACGTAATTTATGGGCTACTCCTCCTCATGGGCCCCTTCACCGGGCAAACGGTGATTGGCGGGGCCGGAATCTTCGACGCCGTGGTCTTAACCGGGCTCTTAGCTGTTCTCTTAGCTGAGCTTGTCGGTGAGACGCGTGAGAAAATTCAAGGGGGACCCGCGCCCATAACGGAAAATCGACCACAGGGTCTCAAGGCGCCAGGAAGGAGTGACAATGATGAAGAATAGGGGTTTTCGGCTTTACCTGCTGCTTATCGTCAGCCTTGTTTTGGCTCTAGCTACGGAACCCATTTGGTCAAGAACGGCGCTGCTAGACAATGCCATGCATCCTGAGATCTTATGCGAGCTAGTAGATGGGCAGCACTTTACCGTTGTTGACGAGGTTTCAGGCGAGGAAATTTTTCGTACTGCTCGCGTCGTCGTCGTCGGCGACATGTACCAACAAGCCGATAATCGCTTCTATGAAGTGGTCGCAGTGCAGGGGCTGATTGCTAAGGCGAGATTCTTACGCTATGAGTCTGTCGGCGAAGTCTCCTCATGGTTTCCGTCCTTTCTCGAAGAGTGGGGTAGTACGGGGGTATTGCCGGACCAGCTACGTACACAGGCGCGTGAAGAAGTGAGAATAGCCCTCTATCACACGCATAGCGCAGAGTCTTACATACCTTCGGATGGCAAGGCTAGTATCAGAGACAAGGGCGGTATTTTCATCGTCGGTGAAAGCTTTATGCAAAATCTAGAGAAACAGGGTGTAGCAGTAGAGCAAGACAGACGCAGTCATGATCCTCATGACAAGAGGTCCTACATGCGTTCGCGGCGTACTGCCGCCGAGATGTTGCGCGCTGTTAATCCCGCTGCACTTCTCGATGTGCATCGCGATGCCCTGCCGCGGCGATTCTATACCACGACAATCAAGGGAAATGAGTTGGCCCAAATACGTTTAGTAGTAGGGAGACAAAACCCGAACATACGGGCCAATAAGCAGTTTGCCCAAGAACTGATGGCCGCCGCCAACAAGCGCTACCCCAACCTAGTGCGCGACATTTTTTTCGGCAGGGGTAGCTACAATCAGGAACTCCACCCCCGAGCCTTGTTGCTTGAGCTTGGCACCTACAGAAGCACTCACGAAGAAGCCAAGGATGGAGCGGAATTACTTGCTGGCGTACTGGCTGCCTACTTAGGTGCCGCAGCTCCCGCTGATGCTGCTGGCATCGCCAGGGAGGGAGGAGCAGCACGCAGCAGCCTGATGTTCGTTCTAGGTTTAGTGCTGGTAGGAGGGCTGGTCTTCCTCTTTCTGAGTACGGGCAGTCTCAAAGAAATGGGCAGCAAGATGCGTCATTTTGTCACTGACGAGTTTAGCATGAAGTCTGGCCGTAAGGAAAAAGCAGGAGCGAAGCGGGATGACAAATCGTCTGACGAAGGTGATTCATAGCTCCCATGGTTTGGCGGCTCTAGTGGCAGGGCTGTCGCTACTGTGTCAGAGTCCTCGCGAGCTAGGGCTTCTCTTGCCGCGCTACCTGGTGCAAATGCAAAAACCGGGGCAGCATGTGATTCTGAGATGTGGCAAACGGGACATCGTATGTTTTCGCAGTGGAAAGCACCCAGAGATAGTCGACATGCTGTTTAACACGGCCAGAGACATTTGGCCGCTCCACAATTTTAGTACACACTACCTCAGAGAAGGGCGCTGCGCGAAGTGGAGGGCCCTTCTCTACACCTACTTGCGGCAGGACTGGCTCATTGCTGGAGAGCTGCGCAGAGATGGGCATGATGCACCTTGGAGATAATCTACTGCTGTTACGGCGGCTCACATACTTCGATAACGGCAGCTGCCTTGCACCTAGGTCTGCTCTCGCGCGACAGGCGACCGTCTGTGAGGGAGATCTTATCTCTCCCTCACTTTGATTGTCTTCCCGCGGCTGACTTGGGCAGGGTATTTCGCTACGGGAGAGATGCTGCGAACAACAACATCTACATTGCCTCACTAGGACCCGACCGTAAGGCTACCTCTAGTGCGCTGCGGCTCTTCTTCGTTGCGGCAGGCCTAAATGAAGAGCATCTGCTAATTGTAGACGCCCTGCAGTGCGTCACTGCACCTATTAGAGTTGGGGGATTTTTATCGCGCCGCTTAGGACTAATCTGCTTAGGCAGACCCCTCTGTGCCTACGGCATAGTCATGAACTTTGCGTGTTTTCAGTCCCTCTGGGAGAGCGTAGTGGCAGCGAGGAAGGTAGGGATTGACGCCCCTAGTTAGGTAGGGGATAATGTGGCATGTAAAGGTTGATGTGGAGGCTTAGTGTGGGCGAAATTGTTAAGATAACCCCAGGTTCGGAAGCCGCTAAGGCGGGACTACAACCTGGCATGGTGGTTACCCATGTCAATGACGGTGAAATTAGGGACATCATTCAGTGGAAGCAAGCTCTCGCCTTCCCCACCATGCATGTGGCTGTCATTCTGGCAGGTGAAAAAAAACTGTTTAAAATACGTCATCGGTCGGGGGAAGAAATTGGGATTGAGTTCGCCTCACCCACCCTTGACAAACTCTGTTCCTGCCACAACAATTGCGAATTTTGTTTTGTGCGACAGATGCCCAAGGGAATGCGCAGCTCGCTCTATATCAAGGACGATGATTATCGGCTGTCCCTTGTTTACGGTTCATTTGTCACTCTCACCAATGTCACTAATGAGGAATGGCAGCGCATACTGCGGGAGGGCATCTCTCCAATCTATGTTTCTGTGCATACGACTAATCCGAAGCTGCGCGTAGAGCTCATGGGCAACCCGGCAGCAGCCGGCATCATGGAGCAGCTATCTCAACTTGTGGCGGGGGGCATTACCGTGCATGTACAGCTCGTGCTCGTGCCCGGTAGAAACGATGGTTTAGAGTTAGAGCGTAGTCTAGATGATCTGCTGCTCCTTAGCCCTGGGATTGAATCTATTGCCGTGGTCCCGGTGGGTCTGACAGGGCATCGCCATGGCTTACCCCTGCTTCACGGCTTCGCCAAAGACAGCGCACGAGCAGTGATCGAAGTCCTGGAAAAGTACAGAGCACGCTGTCGCCGCAAGTTTGGGCGCACCACGGTCTATGCCGCGGACGAATTTTACATCTTAGCAGAAACCGATTTTCCGCAGGCCCACACTTATGATGACTACCCACAGCTAGAGAATGGAGTCGGTTTGGCGCGTCTCTTTCAGGAGGAGTTTCGTCAGGCACTTTCCGCTGCTCGACGAAAGCGGGGGTCCGCCACAAGAGTGTTGTGGGTTACTGGCATGGCTTCGTCTATGGCACTAAAGCGTCTGCAGCATGAACTCAATGCCCGCCACCCTGTATGGGTAGATGTGCTACCTGTGCCTAACCTCTTGTTTGGTGGAGGAGTCACCGTCACGGGGCTACTCGGTGGTCAAGACATAGAGAGGGCCATGCGTGAGGCGACAATTGTGCCGTCAACGCGGGTTCTCGTTCCAGATGTGACCCTGCGCCAAGGTAGATTCTTGGATGATCTATCTGTAGAAGACTTGCAGGTGGCTTTTCCTTTAGTAAATATATCTATATGTCCGACTACGGGGGGAGATCTAGTAAGATACACCCTGGGTCTAGAGGAGTGATTGACAATGTCTTATGTAGCTATTGTTGGTAGGCCAAATGTGGGTAAGTCAACGCTGTTTAACTACCTTGTGGGGCAGCGAATTTCGATCGTCGAAGACTCACCGGGTGTGACGCGTGATCGCATCTATGCCGATGTCGAATGGACTGGTAAGCGCTTTACACTAATTGATACGGGCGGGATAACTTTCGGCGGTGATGACACCTTGCTTATGCAAATGCGCTACCAAGCTGAGGTGGCCGTCGAGTCGGCTGATCTTATCATCTTTATGGTTGATGGTCGAACAGGTGTTACAACAGCTGATAGAGAAGTGGCCCAGCTACTGCGTAACACTAAGAAACCTGTGCTGCTCGTAGTCAACAAACTAGACGTCCCGAACCTCTTTCCGCACGCGACTGACTTTTTCACTTTAGGCCTAGGTGACCCACTCCCTATATCCGCGGCTAATGGGTTGAATTTGGGTGACTTTCTTGACGCTATTATTACTTCTTTACCGCAAGAAGAAGAAACAACCTACGGCGCTGATGTCGTAAAAATTGCTGTCATGGGAAGACCAAATGTAGGTAAATCCTCGCTGGTGAACAGTATTTTAGGCGAAAACAGGGTTATCGTCAGCGACATACCTGGCACGACACGTGATGCAATCGACACCTACTTTGAGCGCGACAATCATAAGTATGTGCTCATTGACACGGCGGGGCTACGCCGGAAGGCGAAAATCAGAGAAGATATTGAACGCTACAGCGTGGTGCGCAGTCTTCGTGCGGTCGATAAGGCCAATATTTGTCTTATGGTTATTGACGCCACGGAGGGAGTTTTAGAGCAGGATAAGAAAATAATCGGCTATGCCCATGAACGGGGCAAAGGGCTGATTTATGTTGTTAATAAATGGGATTTAATCGAGAAAGATGACAAGACCGCTGATCGTTTTGCGAAGAACCTCAAGGCGGAACTATTGTTTGCTGACTACGCCCCAGTGATTTTCGTTTCTGCCAAGACGGGGCAGAGGGTGCAAAAGATCTTAGAGCTCGTCAACTCTGTACGTGAACAACAACGAAAACGGATTTCCACCAGTGCGCTCATGGAGTTGATACTCGAAGCCACCTTGGTGACACCCCCTCCCTCTGAAAAGGGAAAACGTCTGAAGATCGGCTTTGTGACCCAGGTTAGTGTAGAGCCGCCTACCTTCTTGCTCTTTGTCAATGACCCCGAACTTTTGCACTTTAGTTACAAGCGCTTTCTCGAAAATCGCTTGCGGGCAGTCTACGCCTTTGTTGGCACGCCCATAGTGCTGGCCGCGAGGAAGAAGGAGTAGGCAGCATGGATAATAGACAGCGCAGAATTGGCATTGTTGGAGCTGGTGGCTGGGGTACTGCCCTCGCTAAGGTAGCCGCGCACAATAGTCGCAGTGTGCACCTATGGGTGCGCGAAGCTAAGTTGCGCGAAGAGATCGCTCTCCATGGCAGGAACGAGCTCTACCTACCCGGTGTGCAATTACCAGACAACATTGTTCCTGTGTCCGACTTCGCTACTTTCGCAGACTGTGAGTTAGTGATTATGGCGACGCCATCACAGTATGTGGGGACGACAGCACAGATGCTCAAGCCTCATTTGAAGCCGGGCACCATAATCGTTAATGCCGCAAAAGGTTTCGATCTCATCTCAGGCACACGCCTGTCAGTGTTACTTGGAGATACGCTCGGCCTAGACTTCCCTCTAGCTGTTATCTCAGGGCCTAATCATGCTCTAGAGATTGCCAAGGGGCTCCCAGCGGCCTCTGTCGCCGCGGCCAACCATCGAGCAGTAGCTGCTATGGTGCAAGATGCGCTCATGACCGACTTTTTCCGTATCTATACAAATGTTGACATGGTGGGTGTCGAGCTGGGCGGCGCTTTGAAAAATATCTACGCCCTCGCCGCAGGTATCGCAGAAGGCCTCGGCTATGGCGATAACACGAAGGCGGCCCTCATGACGCGTGGGCTCACAGAAATGGTGCGGCTCGGAAAGGCCATGGGCGCGCATCCGGCCACATTTGCCGGCTTGTCAGGCATGGGAGATCTTATTGTCACTTGCACTAGCCAACACAGCCGTAATCGACGTACCGGGCTAGCTCTTGGACAAGGCCAGTCTCTCCATTCTGTGTTGCAGAGTACAACACAAGTGGTGGAAGGAGTAAATGCGACACGAGCGGCAGACAGGCTCTCTAAGGAGTATGGCGTAGAGTTACCGATAGCTCGGGCCTTACATGAAGTGCTCTTTATGGAGCGCGATCCACGTGAGGCCGTACATGAGCTGATGACGCGCCACCGCAAAACAGAAAGTGAAGAGCAATTGCCTTTTGAAGCACATTAAGGTGGGGAAACCCCACCTTTTTCTGTTCTATGGGTATATCGCCAAACTCCCTGAATATATTTTACTGACCAAGCCTTGCTAGTTGGTGCGAGGTGTTCTGGTGTTCCACTCGTGGGGCAGTGCTTGGAGAAAGGGAGGGGAGTGGTTGTTCATGGCTCAGTTTGATTTACTAAAAGACATCGCGGAAAGAACTGGCGGAGACATCTATCTTGGGATCGTAGGCCCTGTGCGTACCGGCAAATCCACGTTCATAAAGCGGTTCATGGAGCTTGTGGTGCTCCCTAACATAGATGACGAGAATGTTAGGGATAGAACTAGGGATGAGCTGCCGCAGAGTGGGGCAGGGCGCACTATCATGACTGTGGAGCCTAAGTTCATTCCTGACGAGGCGGTCGAACTGGCGCTTAAGCCTGGGCTATCCGCCAGAATACGCTTGGTGGACTGCGTGGGCTACACCGTTAAGGGCGCCCGTGGCTATGCTGACGAAAACGGTCCGCGCATGGTCCAGACGCCGTGGCACGACGAACCAATCACCTTCGAAAGTGCGGCTGAAATAGGCACGCAGAAAGTCATTGAAGAACACTCTACGGTGGGCATTGTAATTACTGCTGACGGTTCCTTCTCTGACATTGCGCGGGAGGAATTCGTAGCGGCGGAAGAACGAGTTGTAGCCGAACTAAGGCGAATTGGCAAGCCCTTCTTGGTCATCCTCAACTCAAGTCGACCCACCGAACCAGAGACCGTCGAGCTGAGAAATGAGCTAGAAAAAAGGCTCAACGTCACTGTCTTGACCCTCAATTGCGCTAAAATGACCGAGGAGGACATCTCGACAGTCCTTAAAGAGTCACTGTATGAGTTCCCCGTAAAAGAGGTCAACATCAATCTCCCCACATGGGTAGAAGTATTAGACAAGAAACACTACCTACGCGTACAACTAGAGGGTGCCGTAAATGACGGTGTCAAAACTGTAACAAAGCTAAGAGATATAGACCGCCTTATCGAGGAGCTTTACACCTGTGATGCGGTGTTAGAGGTGGTCTTGCAGGACATCGACCTAGCACAGGGAGCTGCCAAGATTGAACTTACCACACCGGAGCACCTTTACTACGATGCCCTGACAGAGGCGGCTGGTGAAGATGTACGAGGTCAAGACACTATACTTAGGCTCGTAAAGACCCTATCCGTGAGCAGACATGAATACGAGAGAATCCGCCATGCCTACAGGGATTCGCGCCTGGCCGGCTATGGGATTTCGCCACCAAGCTTAGAAGAAATGGCGCTCGATCAGCCTGAGATTATTCGGCAGGGAAATCGTTTTGGTGTTCGTCTGCGTGCTACTGCGCCCTCCTTCCATATAATCCGTGTCGATGTCGAAAGCGAGATTGCCCCTATTGTGGGTACGGAAAAACAGAGTGAAGACCTCATTAGATACCTAGTGGACGAATTTGAAGCGAATCCGGAAAAGTTGTGGGAGGCCAATATCTTCGGCAAATCCTTGCAACACCTTGTGCGTGAGGGCATCCAAAACAAGCTGTTGACCATGCCTGACGACGCCCAAGGGAAGCTCAGGGAATGCCTACGACGCATCGTCAATGAAGGTAGCGGCGGGCTGATCGCGATTATTCTCTAGTTCACTTGCCAACTGCGGGTCGCTTGAGCTATAATAAGCAAGCGACGGGCTGTAGCGCAGTTTGGCTAGCGCGCTTGCTTGGGGTGCAAGAGGTCGCAGGTTCAAGTCCTGTCAGCCCGACCATTTTTTCTCCCGTGAACCGCTGATATCTTTCAGCGGTTTTATGTTGTTGTTTCTGCCATACTTGATTTGTGCACGTAGTCGTATACAATAAGAGAGAGCAAACGATGCAGGGAGGGATTTTCCATGGAACATAGGGATGCTGAGTTAGTGGCGGAACAAATCATTGATAAGTACGAGAAATACTTAAATCCTGGTTTATCGCGCCTTTTCCGTTACATGGGATTGGCTACTGTGGAATGGGAAGCAAAGGGCTCTGTAGTTACCGATATTAAGGGCGATCGATACCTCGATTTACTCGGCGGATACGGTATGTATGGAGCCGGTCATTCTCATCCTAAGATTGTTCAAGCTGTCAAGGATCAACTAGATCGTATGAGTATGTCGACGAAAATACTGTTAAATAAACCAATGGCCGATTTAGCTGAGCTACTAGCACAAGTGACCCCAGGTGATCTCCAGTATTCGTTTTTTGGCAACAGCGGGGCAGAAGCGGTCGAAGCGGCGCTTAAACTCGCTAAACTGGCCACGAAAAAACAAGGCATAATTTCAACCATAGGTGCCTTCCACGGCAAGACTCTTGGCGCACTGAGTGCAACTGGGCGTGAGGTTTTTCGGCAGCCCTTTTTACCCTTGCTTCCTGGTTTCAAGCATGTACCATATGGCGATGCCCAAGCTGTGCGGGAGGCGATCGATGAACATACCGCGGCGGTTATAGTCGAGCCTATACAGGGCGAGGGCGGAGTAATTGTGCCGCCACAGGGTTACCTTAGGGAGCTTCGAGAGATTTGCGATGCGGCCAAGGTGCTACTTATTGTCGATGAAGTTCAGACAGGCATGGGACGTACGGGCAAGCTTTTTGCGGTAGAGCACGAGGGCGTGGTGCCCGACATTATCTGCTTGGCCAAAGCGCTTGGAGGTGGGATTATGCCCATTGGCGCCATTGTGGCCAGGCCGCACCTTTGGGATGGTATGATTGAGGCGCCCTTCCTGCATACAACTACCTTTGGCGGCAACCCACTGGCGTGTGCAGCGGCCATAGCGGCCATTCAGGTAACGCTTGAAGAAGACCTCCCCGCGCGAGCAGCAACTATGGGTGATCGCTTCCTAGTTGCCCTAGAGGCCGCCAAAGAGAAGTACCCAGACATTATTGCCGATGTACGCGGTAGAGGGCTAATTATCGGTATCGAGTTCACTGATGCGGGCTATGCTGGCTTTGCCATTTCGGAGCTTGTAAACAACAAGATCTTAGCGGCATACACACTAAATAATCCTAAGGTCATTCGCGTTGAGCCCCCACTCGTGATCACTGCAGAAGAAGTGGACTTGGCGCTTGCTGTCTGGGAGAAAATCTTTGCTGCAGCAGCAGAGATGAAAGACGATATTTAGGAGGTAGGGATATGCCATTTATTGAAGTCTCGACTGTTGTGGCGGGCGATATCTCCGGCATTTGGGAGATAGTCTCTGACATGGAGGGGTATCCTAAATTCATGCCCAATCTGCAGAGCGTTACTATCGAAGAGCGCGGTGAAAATAGTACTGTAAGTAGCTGGGTAAGTAATGTCGATGGGCGCGTGATTAGGTGGCGTGAGCGTGATGTGTTTTTTCCGGCTGAATATAGGATCGCCTACAATCAAATTAGCGGAGATCTCAAGAAGTTCGAGGGCCAGTGGCTTCTAGAGGAAGTTACGGAGGGCGTAAAAATAGTGCTCACGGTGGACTTCGAATTTGGCATCCCCATGGTGGCCACACTACTTAACCCTTTGCTAAAAAAGAAAGTTCGCGAGAACAGTGAGGGCATGCTCGCGGCGATCAAAGGGCTCTGCGAAGGCAAGTAGGAAGTAGCGTTCCAGAGAGGCATGTACGACAAGATTTGACAGGAGGCAACCATAATGGACCAAACCCTTAAACTACTTAAAGAGATAACTGACGCCCCCGGAGTGCCTGGCTTTGAACACGAAGTTCGCAAAGTAATTCGATCCTACATGGATGGGCAAGCAGAAATCACCACCGATCGCATCGGAAGCATCATCTGCAAAAAGGTGGGGAACACTGAGGGCCCCCGCATCATGATTGCCGGACACATGGATGAAGTCGGCTTCATGGTCAGCAAGGTCACCAAGGAAGGTTTCGTCAAATTTCAAACTTTAGGCGGCTGGTGGAGCCAAGTCATGCTCGGACAAAAAGTAACTATCAAGACCAGAAAAGGGGATATTACAGGCATACTAGGGTCTAAACCCCCTCATATTCTCACGCCTGAAGAGCGCAGTAAGGTCGTTAATATTGACGATATGTTTATTGACGTCTGTGCAGCCGATGAGACTGAGGCCAAGGAGGTCTTTGGTATTCGCCCCGGGGACCCCATTGTACCAGACGCAACTTTTACGGTCATGAAGAATGAAAAGTTTCTCATGGCTAAAGCATGGGATGACCGGCTAGGGTGCGCACTGTTCATCGAAGTCATTAAAGCGCTGCAGAACGTAGAGCACGCCAACACAGTCTTTGGCGTAGGTACGGTACAGGAAGAGGTCGGTTTGCGCGGTGCAACGACTAGCTCTTTTGTAGTTAATCCTGACATAGGTTTTGCCCTCGAAGTAGGCATTGCCGGAGATACGCCAGGTGCCGAGAAAATGACCGAGAAGCTTGGCAAGGGCCCAGCGCTGCTCATGTACGATGCCTCGATGATACCACATGTTAAGCTGCGTGATTTTGTCATTGATGTCGCTGCGGAAGTAGGTATTCCACTGCAGTTTGACGTTATGCCTGGTGGCGGTACTGACGCGGGACGCATCCATGTGACCGGACGCGGGGTTCCTAGCCTTGTTATTGCCGTGCCTACGCGCTACATTCATAGTCACTACGGGATCATCCACCGGGATGATTATGAGCACGCAGTGAAACTAGTAGTCGAACTAGTGAAGAGGCTCGACAACGACAAAGTAGCCGAATTGAACGCAGATTAGCCTGCCGTTTCGGGGAGTAAATGTTTTGCCAAGAGCCATATTGCATGTGGCTCTTTTCATTTTCCCAAGAGGCTTAGCGTAAACAATGGTTGACTTGGCATTTTTGCGGTGTTAGCATAATAGTAATGAATACCATTATCATTAGGTGTCGTAGCTTTGCTGACGACCAAAGGGGAGATTTTCATGTTAACTATTTTAGAATTGGCGCTAGGTAGCGCCGCAGGGGCTTTTTTAGATATCGGGGTCTTTGTCGGGGCAGTGCTCCTCGCCTTTGGGCTGCTAAATTACTACAAGGCCGGAGCGCTTATCAGTGCCTTTGGCAAGGCTAGGACCATGCAGCCTGTGCTAGGGGCGCTATTCGGTCTTATACCCGGTTGCGGCGGCTCCATTTTGCTCATGCCTCTTTACACAAAAGGGGTAGTCACCTTCGGTACTATTGTCGCTACTCTGATAGCTACCACTGGCGATGCTTCTTTTGTCATGATCGCTACTCGTCCTCTGCAGTTCCTTTTCGTTTCTGGCATCGCCTTCGTGGTGGCGATTGCCACAGGTTTTTTGGTTGACAAGACCTCCCTGGGGGCTTCTTTGCGGGCCAAGTACCTAGCTTCACGCCGTCAAGCACAGGAGATGAAGGCGGCTCACAAAAATTACGCTCATAGTGCTAATCTCAAACACATCGGTCATAGTGAAGGGGATGAGGTCGACCTCGCCCTGCATCACGCGGGTAGAGGCCATGTGGCCGACAACACCCTCGGATACCGCATTACTCATAGTGGGTACCTCATTTACTGGGCTTTTTTAGCGGTGGGCTTGGTACTCGGAGTCCTAGCCTGGGTGGGTATCGACATTGACGCCATTTTCATTCCTAATCTTGGTCTGTATTATGGCGTGGCCGGTACACTTTTGTCCCTCCTGGTTATGGTGGCAAGCAAAAAGTTTGCCGCTCACGAAACACATGAGGAAACGGAAATGAAGACGATGTCTCTCAGAGAAACTATTGTGCACGCCGCGCAAGATGTTGCCTTTGTCATTTCGTGGGTCTTTGTCGGCCTGCTTATCTACGAGCTTTCCGTCTTGGGCCTAGGCGGGGGCAATTACGCCCTAGGGGAGGGCAGGATAGAGTCTGTACTGCTTACTGCAGGCCTAGCGGCCATTGTCGTGGGTGCCCTAGTAGGTATCGTCCCGGGCTGTGGACCACAAATCATCTTCGTTACTCTTTACGCCCAAGGCTTAGTCCCATTTGCGGCACTACTGGCCAATGCGATTTCTCAAGATGGAGACGCACTCTTCCCGCTGCTCGCCCTTGACCGGCGTTCTGCTCTGTCGGCAACACTAATTACTGCAGGGGTCGCTCTTCTCGTAGGCTTCATGGTTTACTGGCTGGAGCTATACACGCCAATCGGGCGTTTACTTAATATTTAACGCGCGGTAGTGTTGACAGCCCCTGTACTTGATGCTATAGTGTTAATGACAATCATTATCAATACGATAATGAACAAATTAGGAGGGTTCGCATGAACAAGAAGGTTCTCTACATCGGGCTGGCAGTGCTGCTGCTAATCGTTTCTTTTGTGAGCGGAACGATGCTAAATCGCGGTGCTGTGACTGCAGGCCAACAGGTCATCAATATTTACACTTCTCGTCACTATGGCGTTGAATCTGTATTTAATGAGTTCACTAAGCAGACTGGTATCGAAATTAGATTTACCACTGGCTCAGATGCCGCCTTGCGGCAACGTCTTCAAGCGGAAGGCAAGCATACCCTCGCCGACATGTACATCGCCGTAGATGCTGGCAATTTGTGGCTAGCTGCGCAAGATGGCCTTTTGGCAGAAGTCACTAGCCAGGCCCTGCAAGCTAATATTCCTGCCCATCTGCGCGACGAGGGCAACCGCTGGTTCGGTCTTACCAAGCGCGTACGCACCATTATGTACCACCCTGACCGGGTTACCCCCGCAGAACTTTCGACTTACGAGGCTCTCACTGACCCCAAGTGGAAAGGTCGTCTCGTCATGAGGCCTTCAACTCACTCTTACACTCAATCATTGGTTTCGAGCCTTATAGCGGCGCATGGTCCTGCCCAAGCAGAGGAAATTGTGCGCGGCTGGGTAGCTAATGAACCTACGCTCATCGATAGCGATACACGTATTCTCGAGGCACTGGCGGCTGGGCAAGGGGATGTTGCTCTTGCCAACCACTACTACTTGGGTCGTCTACTCGAGGGCAATCCTAACTTCCCCATTAGAGTTTTCTGGGCCAATCAAGATGACCGCGGAGCGCATGCCAATATCAGCGGCGCTGGCATTACCGCCCATGCCCGTAATCGCGACAATGCTCTTAAACTACTCGAATGGTTAAGTTCCCCCGCAGGACAAAAACTGTTTGCTGATTCTAACCACGAGTTCCCTGCCAACCCCGAAGTAGCTCCCCATGCGATTATCGCTGCCTTTGGCGAGTTTAAGACAGACCCCCTCAACATGGGTGAGTTTGGCCGTTTGCAGAAAGACGCTGTTGAGCTCCTAAATCGGGCAGGATACAGATAAGATAGGATCTGACGTATGAATACACAAGGGCATCCGCCGTCCGTTAACCAGGGTAAAAGGCCTAGCCGCCTTTTACCTCTGGTTTTATATGTTACTATAGCACTTGTCGTTCTGCCGGTATTAGTCGTGGCTTCATCCCTACTTCATCCTTCGTTAGCGGTTTGGACTCATCTCGGACAGACTATTCTACCTTTGCTCCTGCAAAATACAGCTGTCCTCTTGGTAGGAGTGTCTCTGGGAACTTTGGTGCTGGGCACTAGTCTGGCATGGCTCATTACGGCCTATGACTTTCCAGGCAGGGATAAATTCCGTTGGCTCTTGGTTCTGCCCATGGCTATACCCGCCTATGTTATGGGCTTTATTTACATGGCGTTGTTTGATTTTGCCGGGCCCTTTCACACCTTGGTGCGTTCTGTCTGGGGGGCACAGGCGTACTTTCCCCCCATTCGCAGTGGTGGTGGGGCAATTTTGGTCATGACCCTAACTCTCTACCCCTATGTTTTCTTGCTGGCCAAGGCAGGCTTTGAGGAGCAGACGGGGTCTCATTTTGAGGCTGCTAGAGCTCTCGGGAGTAGCCGGGCAAGGGCGTTTTTCGCCTTGGCCCTACCCCTGGCACGCCCTTCGATTGCCGCTGGGGTGGCCTTGGCCGCTATGGAAGCACTCGCTGACTTTGCCACTGTACGCTACTTTAATTTTCCTACCATAGCAGATGGAATATTGCGGGTATGGCATGGACTGATGGACCTAGGGGCTGCTTCAGAGCTGGCAGGTTTACTCGCCATATTTTCGCTTTTGATGCTACTTTTTGAACAGAAAAATAGGGGCAGGACGAAGTACTACCAGACACGGGGCAGACTGCCTGGCCTTCCAGAGACTAGGCTTGTAGGTGGGCGGGGACTGCTGGCAGCACTATTTTGCGCTTTTGTTTTATTCGCGTCCTTTGGCTTGCCGGTAGGGCAACTGCTAATGTGGGCTGGGCGTGAAATCGCCAATATTACGCCCCCTGTCATGGCCACCTACGTAGAGCTAGCCATGAACAGCATTCTTTTGGCTACTATAGCAGCGATACTGGTGGTCTTAATAGCCTTAGTGGTCGCTAGTTTGTCTCGCCTCAAAGATAAGAAGTCGCTACAAAGCCTAGCCCGCTTGGTAACCATCGGCTATGCTATCCCTGGGGCGGTGATTGCGGTAGGCATACTTCTACCCCTATCGTTCATAGATCGGTCTATAAACGCCTTTACGAGCGCTTGGTGGGGGTTTACACCGGGGCTGCTCCTTACAGGGTCCCTGGTGGGTTTGATGTATGCCTACATCGTCCGGTTTATGGCCATAGCCTACAGCAGTGTTGACGCCAGCCTAGAGAAAATCTCGCCCAATACAGTGCTGGCAGCACGAGCCTTGGGGGCCAATGCCCAGCGCGTCATGTTCGCGGTGCAGTTGCCGCTCATTACGCCTGGGGTGATCGCCGGGGCGGTCTTGGTGTTTGTGGATGTGATGAAAGAGCTGCCAATCACCGTGATGATGCGCCCCATGGGCTACGACACTTTGGCGGTGTGGGTCTGGCAGATGGCATCAGAGTCTCTCTGGACCAGTACGGCGATACCAGCCCTCATCATCGTTCTCGTAGGCCTAGTACCGATAAAGTTTTTGCTTGATGCCAGCTCGTCACGCACTGAAAAACAAACGTCACAAATACTGATGAGAAAGGACCACTAACATGTCATGGCACTGTCCTTTGCCCACGCGAGACCTACTCCCTGGGTATGTTACTCTGTCGCATCTCTATAAGAAATTTGGTGAGCTCGACGCCGTCAAGGATGTAGACTTAAGTATCGCTAGGGGAGAGTTCTTTTCACTCTTGGGACCCTCTGGCTGCGGAAAGACTACGACTTTGCGGCTCCTCGCTGGTCTTGAGGAACTAGACGCGGGCGAAATCTCTATTAGTGGCGAAACCGTGGCCACTGTGCAAAGCTCCATACCACCAGAAAAGAGGGGAGTGGGGATAGTCTTTCAGGACTATGCTCTGTTTCCCCACCTTACTGTGTTCGCGAACGTGGCTTTTGGCTTGTATGGTATGAACAAAGAAATTATTAAATCGCGCGTACAGGAGATGCTCACTCTAGTCGGCCTGCAAAACAGCGGTGGTCAGTACCCACACGAATTGTCGGGCGGGCAAAAGCAGCGCGTGGCCCTCGCCCGCACACTGGCTCCTTGTCCTAGCGTCATCTTGCTTGATGAGCCCTTTTCCAATTTAGATGCCGAACTAAGGGATGCCCTGCGTCTGGAAACCAAGGAGATTCTCCGCGCTAGTGGGAGCACGGTTATCTTGGTTACCCATGACCAAGAAGAAGCGCTGTCTTTGTCTGACCGCGTGGGAGTGATGAATGGTGGTCATCTAGAGCAGGTAGGGACACCTTACGAGATTTATCACCAACCAGCCACTCGCTTTGTCGCCAATTTTGTCGGCAAGGCAGACTTTTTTAGAGCCACCATACGTGAGGGCCAGGTAGTCTCAAACATCGGCTCGTTTCCCCTTCTGTCCCCATATGACGCTCTAGAGGGGGAAGTGGACTTGATGGTAAGGCCAGACGATGTTACCCTGACGCCCGACCCCCTAGGCACAGGTACTATCGTGGAAGCAAGGTTTCTCGGTGGAGACGCTGTTTACCGCGTTGCGTTGCCAGAGCAAACCTACTTGCATTCCCAGCGCATGTCAGCCAACCTGCTCGATGTAGGTAGCCGAGTCCTAGTCGAGGTTAATCTTCCCCATGTGGTTATCTTCCCTCGCCGCTAAAATTCCTTTGTAATTGTTCCCAACAGAAAGGGAATTGCTATACCTCATGGAGAATAGATTATGTAGGTGATGAGGAGGTGGCATTTTGGAACGAACCCTATGTCTCGTTAAACCCGATGGTGTACAACGGGGGTTGATGGGAGAGGTGATCTCCCGCTTTGAGCGCAAAGGATTGCAAATTGTGGGCGTGAAGATGCAGAGAATTAGCGCTGAGCTCGCGGCCAAACATTACGCGGCCCATCTAGAGAAGCCCTTTTATCCGACGTTAGTGGAGCATATCACCAGTGGGCCTGTTCTGGCTCTGGCTGTAGAAGGGCACCGTGCAGTAGAAGTTGTGCGTAGTTTAATCGGCAAAACTGACCCTGCCGCCGCCATGACGGGGACCATCAGAGGCGATTTCGGCCTCACCATGAGCCGCAATATCGTACATGCCGCCGACAGTGTGGAGGCGGCCGCCTACGAAATTGCCCTGTACTTTACCCCAGCTGAACTGCTAACCTACGATCAAGCCCTGCACAATTGGATTTTTCGTGAAGATTAAGTTTCTGGCCTTCCTAGGCGGACGCCCACTAGATGACAAACAGGTGTACTGGCAGTGGCGTGACTTTTGGCGCCTGTACGGACTTTATGTAAGTATACAGATAGTGATGAGCATTTTTCTGTCGCAAATCTTGCGCCGCACTTTCTTGTTGTCGTTCATCGATGCGGGCAGTATCGTCTATGCTGTGTCGCTGCTCATGCTCATCCCCTTTGTGCGGCACTATGAATTTTGGCCCTCGCTTAGCTACTTGGGGGCTACACTAATTGACTTTCAGAAATTCTGGAAGGTTGGCGTAGTTTACGGACTGGTACTGCGGGTTGCCCCCCTAGCACCGGTGCTCGTGGTGGTGCTCATTATGCAGCTAGGTGGCCAGATGCCCTACCTCCCTGATAACAACCCGGTGATGGGGCATGCGGTCTTTAGCTTTTCGTGGTTTCTTGGGGCACTGCGCGGGGTTGTATTCGCCCCTGTGGTAGAGGAGTATTTTTATCGCGGCTTGCTCTATCCCTTACTTCGGCTGCGCTGGGGTGTCAGGTCTGCCATATTGTTTTCAAGTGTGCTATTCGGTGTGATGCACGGAGTAAATTTGCTTGGGTTTTGGGCCGTTTTTGGTGGTATTGGCTTTGCCGTGGCCTATGAGCACACTGGCAAGCTCGCCACACCGATAGTAGCCCACTTTATCGTAAACGCGATAGCCACAGTACTGGGCAGTATTTAGGCTCTGCCTAACTTGGTAAACTAAAAACAGCTCGCCGCAGGGCAAGCTGTTTCTTTTTGTTGTTGAACAGGTTGTAGCTGCCTGTTTTTACTGAACCAAAACGGTGCAATATGACAATGCCCGGAACCGCAGACCGGATCTTCAGGTACATCCGGTTTGGTGCGAAACTGCGGCTTACATAATCAGCATTTCCGGCATTGTAAGTCAAGGAATCACTATCCAAACAATAATTCGACAGCACTTAATTCCTCAAGCACCCAACCGGAACAACCCAAACGCCGTTCTTCATTTGAAAAGCATATTCCGTGCCGGTGAGTACCATTAAAAAAGATGGGGCTGGCGTTTTGGCAGTATCAATATTTTCGCTGAATTTAATAAGGTTTTCAGCTGCCTTCTCAATCTCTCCCGCTCCCATTTTTACTTCGACAGCCGCCCAGCGTTCGTCTTTCAGTTGAATAATTGCATCCACTTCAAAATTAAGCTGGTCTCGGTAGTGATAGACCGAACCGTCCAAGCTGTCTGCATAAATCCGTAAATCCCGGATACATAATGATTCAAAAAGATATCCGAATGTCTTAAAATCACTCAACAATTTTCCGCTGTCGGCGCGGAGAGCGGCGGTGGCGATAGACGGGTCAGTAAAGTGCCGCTTAGCAGTAGTACGAATTGCGCGTTTGGAACGTAAGTGCGGGCTCCACGCAGGAAGATCCTCGACCACATATAGTTTCTTCATTGCAGAAATATAATCATTAATCGTTTTATCAGAAAGCCCCTCATCGTTGGAAACAAGGTCACGCAACAGTGTTTGCGTATTTGCCTGTGTGGAAATATTCCGAGCAATTGAGCGCAGCAACGCATACACTCTATCCGGGTTGCGCTCAACATCATCAATTCGTGACATATCCTGATGCGCAACCGCATCCAAGTAGTTGTATACCATTTTTAGTGCATATTTTTCGTTTTCTTCCCCCACCGCTTCCGGCCAACCGCCGCGCGTGAGAATAAAAGCGATGCGTTCGATAGTCATTTTACTTTCGGCGAACATATCTTTTTTGTCGTCAAACAAATCTTTCAGAGAAATTTCCCCTGTGGATTCGCCCGACTCAAATAATGACATAGTACGCATAACCATTCGGCTGATTCGTCCTGTCCCTGTATGCATATCCTTTGTTTCCGGAGGGACAACCGATCCGGTTAAGATAAACTGCCCGCGTGAACGGCGTTTGTCAACGGCAAATCGCACAGCATTCCACAAAACCGGTGCTGTCTGCCATTCATCAACAAGTCGTGGCGTTTTTCCTTCCAATAGTTTTGAAGGTTTTGTGTCCGCAAGCAATTTATATTCAGCCGCGTGATCGGGATCCTGCATATATAAAACGCTGGCGGACGCTTCTTCGGCAGTTCGGGTCTTGCCGCACCATTTAAGACCGATAATCAAGACCGCTCCGGACGTTGCCAGCGAAAGCTTCAGTTTTTCATCTGCAATTCGCGGTAAGTATTTTTTATCCACAATACAGCACCTCATTTTTGATTTCGTAATATATTATGTGCCACACTTCCCGATTTGTCAAGAATACACTTCCCGATTTGTCACTAAATCAATTCGTCCTTTGAAGTCACCTCTCATATGATATCTTTTTTTGTGGTTACCATTCAACAGACAGCGAAATATCGTAAAGGGCATACCGTCTCCTCCGTTTGTTGCGCCGCAGGCTCAACCTCGCCATGATCCTAGAACAGTTGTTTTCAAGTCCCCACTTCCTCAAATAAACCCACTTGAAACCGCCAAGAAATGATACAAAGCAAAACGCAAGAAGCAAAAAAGCCCAGTATTACTGGGCTTTCAGACAAAACAAAACCACCCACCGATAAAAATCTTTTTATCAATAGATGGTAGATTATTTGGTGCGAGGAAAGGGAGTCGAACCCTTACACCTTTTGAGTACTAGATCCTAAGTCTAGCGCGTCTGCCAGTTCCGCCATCCTCGCGTTAGTGGTGGGCCATGATGGACTCGAACCATCGACTCCCCGCTTAAAAGGCGGGTGCTCTACCGCTGAGCTAATGGCCCACTTAAATTAGATGTTAGATGTGAGATGTGAGATGTGAGAGGTGGGATTACTAACTTTGCACTTCTCGCCCATCATTTCTCGCCGCTCACTTCTCAAATGGCAGGGGCGGCTGGATTTGAACCAACGCATGCGGGAGTCAAAGTCCCGTGCCTTACCGCTTGGCGACGCCCCTGTATGACTAGAGGTTAGAGGTTAGAGGGTAGAGGGGAGAGGGGAGAGGGGAGAGGTTAGATGGGAGATGGGAGAAGAAAAATGGAGCCGGCGATGGGATTTGAACCCGCAACCTGCTGATTACAAGTCAGCTGCTCTACCGTTGAGCTACGCCGGCATTTGGTGACCCCAGCGGGATTCGAACCCGCGTCGCAAGCGTGAAAGGCTTGTGTGTTAACCGCTTCACTATGGGGCCAGATTTTGGTCGGGGCAGCAGGATTCGAACCTGCGGCCTCCTGCTCCCAAGGCAGGCGCGCTAGCCAAGCTGCGCTATACCCCGACATGCAACACAATACAATTTACACGATTTCGCGGCTTCCGTCAAGAGGCGACTTGGACCGCAGTCAGTGCTCTAGTATTATAGCATCGAATCAAGTTCTCGCCAAGCTAAAAATGATTTTCGCAATATTTGGTTGACCATCAGCTCTTTTTGGTACAGAATAATATTATGATTGTCGCTCTGCGTGAAGGGGCTGTGAGTTCTGTATAATAAGTGTGCCGGACGCGCATTGCGAGCAAAGGTGCTCATCGGGTATGGCGGCCCCCCAAAAGTAGGCGAATTGTTTCCCACATGTGGCGCAGTTTCTTTGTGTAATCGTCATTGTCCTCACCTCAGTAAGAGTGTTACCCGAAAGTCACTTTGTCAAACTGATGCAGCGAGATTGCCTTTATCAAGAAAATGAAAGCGAGGTATGGGAAGATGCGTAAGGTTGCCTTTGTCCTCACTCCTGCCGCTAGTAAGCGGCTGATTGCGCGCGGCGTGGCCGCACTGCCTGAGGTGAAGTATGCACAGAAACACGGCAAGATCATTGTGGCGGGTGGTACGACTAATGCCTACATTGTGGAAGAGCTGATGGGAAGGCCACTTGAAAAATGGCGTTACACGGCGGGTATAGTCACTGATGCGCTGTGGACCTTGACACCTACCGCAGAGCGCATCAAACCGCTTGTGCTCGTCAAAGGCGAAGAATCCTCACAGCCTTGGCCCGAAGTACTTAGCGAGTTTGCCAGGGGAGATGTCTTTATAAAGGGCGGTAATGCTCTAGATGCTGATGGAAACGTCGGTGTTCTAGTGGCAGCAAAAAATGGCGGGACTATCGGCACTGCCATCGGTCACCTGGTTTCTCTGGGTGCTCATCTGGTCCTACCCATCGGTCTGGAAAAACTTATTCCGTCGGTGATTGACGCTGCCAATGTGCTAGGGCAGCTTGAGCTAGATGCTTGCTCCGGACAACCTTGCGGTCTTTTTCCAGTCAGCTTTGGCACCGTCATCACCGAGATCGATGCCATTTCCATCCTTTACGATTTGGAGGCTGTACATGTGCACAGCGGCGGAGTGGGTGGTAGCGAAGGCGCGGTAGGCCTAGTCGCCTACGGTGAGGAGACAGCCACACAGCGCTTGATGCAGGATGTAGAATTGTTGCGGTTAGAGCCGCATACTACGAGCCATACTTGCTAAATTAGGGTCTATAATCAGTTGAAGGAGCAAGACGGAATGCAGACCATATTTCATAACTGCCATGTTCTAACCATGAACCCGAGTATGCCGGAGGCAGCCGCGGTTGTGACAAGGGGCGACAAAATTGTCTACGTCGGCAATGACAGCACGGCACTAAGTTTTGCCGGGCCTGGTAGTCGTATTATTGATGGTCGAGGCGGTTCATTGCTCCCTGGCTTTAATGATAGCCACCTACACCTCTTGGGATTAGGGCTAAGCATGAGTAACATTGATTGTCGCGACCTTCTAGGTCTACCTGCTCTGCAGGCTAAAGTTGCCGCGCGGGTTCGCGAGGCTTCTGCGGACGAGGTTATTCTTGGCCGAGGCTGGGACCAAAACAAGTACCCCGGTGCAACCTATCCTAGCCGCTTTGACCTTGACGAAGTCGCGCCGCACCACCCAGTGATTTTGTTTCGCGCTTGTGGTCATGTTTTGGTCTGTAACTCCCGCGCTTTGCAGCTTGCCAATATCAATGACGGGGTAGAGGATGTAGAAGGAGGCAGCTTTGACCGTACCCCGGCAGGAGAACTGACCGGTGTACTCAGGGAGAAGGCCATGAGCTTCGTCCTGTCTGCTCTGCCCAAGAGCAGCCCAGAGGTCATAAGGACCGCGCTCCTCCGAGCAGCAGAGCATGCCTTGTCACATGGCATAACCACCGCCCAGACCCATGATGGAAATGGGAACGATTGGGAAGAAGTAGTGCGAGCGTACCACGAGTTAGCGCTGCCCCTGCGTGTAAACCTGCTCTTTAATTTAGATAGAAGTGAGATTATGAGTTTCGGGCCGACCATGCTCGCGGCGAACTCTCGTGACGAGCAACGCGTAGGTGTAAAGACGATTAAAATCATGGCTGACGGGTCGCTAGGGGCGCGCACGGCAGCACTTAGTGAGCCATACCATGATGACCCGAACAATACTGGCCTTAGCTACTACACACAAGAAGCCTTTGATGACTTGGTGCGTGTGGCACACCAGGCGGGGTTTCAAGTAGCTGTCCACGCTATCGGGGACTACACTGCAGACCAAGCCATCACGGCCATCGAGCGTGCGCAAGGCAGTGACACCACGCGTCGTCATCGCCTTATCCACTGCCAGATTCTGCGGCGAGACTTGGTCGAGAGAATGTCGCAGGCCAATATCGTGGCCGAAATTCAGCCTATCTTTGTGACCACTGACTTGCATTGGACTGAAGACAGGGTTGGTAAGGAAAGACTGCGACATGCCTATGCTTGGAGGAGCCTGCTTGAGTTTGGCGTAAACTGCGCTGGGGGTTCTGATTGCCCGGTAGAAATTATTGCACCGTTGGCAGGCATAACAGCCGCTGTGACCCGCAGCGACAACAACGGAAACCCGCCAGAGGGCTGGCTGCCCGAGCAGAAACTTACTGTACGTGAGGCGGTTGCTCTCTTTACAGGTGGCTCTGCCTATGCCGAGCACATGGAGGGATGCAAAGGACAAATTAGGCCGCAGTACCTAGCCGACCTAGTTCTCCTCGCGAAAAATGTTGAGACGGTCGAGGCGCGACACATTAGGGACATTAAAATCGCCTTGACCATGGTAGCGGGTCACATCGCCTATGCGCCATCATGAAGAAGCAGCTAATTATCAATGCCGATGACTTTGGTTTCACCTGGGGTGTCAGCCAAGGCATTGCCGAGGCCATGCGCCACAATGTGACCTCGACTACGATAATGGGCAATTGCGCCGAACTACCTAGGCATCTTTCACTACTTGAGGGCTTGCCGCAGCGTAGTTTAGGGGTGCATCTAGTACTCTCTGCAGGGGCTCCCTTGATGCCGCCCGATTCCGTTCCAAGTCTTGTCAACAAGGAGGGGCACTTCTGGCGCAACTTTCGGCAAGCAACGCGGTTAGCCAAGCCGAAAGAAGTGTATCTGGAGTGGCGGGCCCAAGTGGAGGGGATCTTACGTTGCGGAGTAAAACTAACCCACCTCGATAGCCATCATCATGTGCATCTTGAGCCCAAACTTACGCGTGTAGCCAGGGAGATTGCCCGAGAGTACAGCATCCCAGCGATACGCAGGTTGACTGTGCGAGACATGTGGCGAGAGCAGGGCTTCTGGCAGAACGCCATCTTTATGCCCCAGGTAGCACGTTCGGCCGAACTTATACGGCTCTCTGGCCTGTCATATCCCCAGGGGCTCATGTCTCTCGATTTGCGCCATCTGCGCGCCTTAAAGAAATTGCCCCCTGGTATCTATGAAATGTTCTGTCATCCAGGCAGAGTTGATGACGAGCTACTGGGCAAAAGCTCGCTCACCTACCATCGGGAAGAGGAACTCACGATGTTGAGTTCACCCTCTTTCGCTGCAGACCTACATGAGAGCGGCATAGAGCTTGTAACATACGATATTTTTAGGGGGTGACAGTTTGCGTGTGGGTCTCGCCTTAGGTGGTGGGGGAGCGCGGGGCATTGCACACATCGGTGTGTTGGCAGAGCTCGAAGCCGAAAACATACCGGTGCACTTGATTGCCGGCACGAGTGCCGGCAGCCTTATCGGTGCTCTTTACGCTGCTGGTCTAACACCGGACCAGATGTTCGCCTTGGCGCAGCGCACAACCTGGCGTGACTTGGTACACCTGACGCTGCCTAGGGTGGGCCTGGTCAATGCCGACCCGATGCAGGCGTTGCTCAATGACTTGCTCGGCCAGGGAAGCATTGAAGACTTGTCTATGCCTTTTGCCGCGGTCGCCTGCGACCTCATCACAGGTAGGGAAGTAGTACTCACTAAGGGCAACATCGCCTTGGCAGTGCGAGCCAGTTGTTCCATACCGGGTATTTTTACGCCGGTGCCGCATGGCGATCACCTTCTTGTAGATGGTGGACTCATCAATGGTGTTCCTGTCAGCGTTGTAAAGCGGATGGGCGCCGATATAACCATTGCGGTGAGGCTAAATCAGGGGGTGACCCCCTCGCAACAGTTGCACAATATCTTTGGTATTCTGGCCCAAGCCGCCGAGATCATGCAGCGTTCGCAACAGATGATGGACCCCGACATTCTTATCTCGCCAGATATCGTTAACCAGTCGATGGCTGATTTACATCGCGCCCTGCCAGCGTACATCGCCGGCAGGATCGCTACTCGGGCCGCCTTGCCAGAGGTTTTTGAAGCATTTAGAAAGCAGGGATGAAGTTGAGTTCTCTCGCCATTATTGGAGGTAGCGGTGTTTACAGTCCTGATTTACTAGAGCAGGCCACCTCTATTTCTGTAGAAACAAAGTACGGTAAGGCCTCAGTGCTAACTGGCAAATTCGGAGGGCGTGACGTCTTCTTCATGCCACGTCACGGTGAAGGACACCGGAGCCCGCCACATATGATTAACTATCGCGCCAATATCGCGGCACTTCTTGAGTTAGGGGTTAAATTTGTCATGGCCACTACGGCGGTGGGTAGCCTAAATCGAGTTCTAGGCCCGGGGACACTGGTGTTAAGTGACCAATTGCTCGACTTCACACGTAACAGGCCTGTGACTTTTTTTGATGGGGCAGAGGGAAGAGTCGTCCATGTCGACTTTACCTACCCTTACTGCCCCAACCTGCGAGCACAAGTGTTGCGCGCCGCCAAGCAAGCTGCTTCGCCCCTAGTCGATGGCGGTACTTATGTCTGTTTTGAAGGCCCGCGTTATGAAACTGCTGCCGAAATACGCTTGTACAGGCAAATGGGAGGAGATATCGTAGGCATGACCGCCATGCCGGAGGCCATCTTGGCACGCGAGGCGGAGATGTGTTATATCGGTATCTCTATGATTACTAATTTCGCGGCAGGCATAACTAATAGTCCTCTCGCCCATACAGAGGTGCTAGAATGCATGAAGGCTAATGCTGCGAATTTGCGATCCCTACTAGAGCAGGCGATGAGGACTGTAGACACTTTGCAGGTCTGTAGTTGTCACTCTGCGGTGCAGGGACATTAGAAACATAAAAAGAGGGGGACATAAAATGATTAAAACAAATCGCGCCAAACTAGTTATGATTAGCGTGCAAGGGGAAGTAAACCATCCTAAGGCCGTGGCTCCGTATCGCATCTCGGTAGAGGGACGCCCCGTCGTTCTACCGGGGACGGGTGGCATCACCTACAGCCACCAAATTGGCGACTCTTGCATGGACTTAGTAGGCGACCATGTGGAACCCGGTGTTTCCGTGACACGAGCAGCGGAGAATGAAAATGGCGGGTTTAACACCCTGGCCTGCGTGGGCAATGTGGCTAAAGTGGTCAGCGGAGACGGCAAGAACGCTTTGGGATATGTCACTGGGACCCATGGCGGTGCTGAACACGTGCTCATGTACTTTGCCAAAGAAACACTAGAAAACTTGGCCGTGGGCGATAAAATACTCGTTAAGAGCGTGGGCCAAGGTCTTAAATTGCTTGATTTTCCCGACATTGCGGTAATGAACTTAGACCCCGATCTCCTAGAGAAGATGGGCCTGTCAGTGGCACCCGATGGCGTCCTAGAGGTTCCTGTTGCTGCGACCGTACCTGCCTACCTCATGGGGTCTGGTATCGGCGCAAACACAGCCTATCGTGGCGACTATGACATCATGACGCATGACAAAGTAGCCTATGAAAAGTTTGGTCTAGGCAAATTGCGCTTTGGCGATATTGTCGCTCTAATGGACTGCGACACGATGTACGGACGTGGTTATCTTGCCGGAGCCGTCACCATTGGTGTAGTAATTCACTCTGACTGCGTACTCACTGGCCACGGACCCGGGGTGACCACTCTTATGACCTGCAAAGAACCGCAGATACGGCCGGTGTTAACCGATAGGGCCAATATCGCCGATTATTTAGGCTTATAGACAACCAAAAGGCTACTACCAGCAGCGGACTGGGAGTAGCCTTTTGGTTGTCTATTACTTAAGATAGCTCATAAATAAGGTGGCGATAGAGAAAAAGATTAGCAAGCCGGTTGCGTCTTTTATGGAGGTGACCATGGGGCCTGAACCATAGGCCGGGTCGATGCCAAGTCGGGTGAACACTAGTGGTACACCCGTGCCGACAACGGTGCCGACTGTCACAGTGGAGAACATCGCGGTGCCGACTACTAAGCCTAGGATTGGCTGTTGCCAGAGAGCGACGACTATGCCAATGGTTGCGCCACAAACGGTGGCCATAATTAATCCGACGCGTACTTCCTGAGCAAAATATCGAATTTGTTCCCTGGCTGTGATTTCGCCAGTGGCTACGCCGCGCACAAAGACTGTAGAGGCCTGGGTAGCCGCATTACCGCCCATATCCATGATCACGGGAATAAACATCGCTAAGATAACCACAGCCTGGATGGCCTCGGCATAGGCGCCGACTATGCTTCCAGATATAAGCCCGGCAAACAGAGTTATAACTAGCCATGGTAGGCGTTGCGCTACCTTTTTCAAGACGGGGGAATGCACGGGGTCGAGATTCTCCATGCCCGCCGCACCTCGGCTACGGAAGATGTCCTCCGTGGCTTCCTCTTGCACGACATCGAGAATATCGTCAACGGTGATAATGCCGAGCAGGTGTTGGCAGGCATCGACCACGGGGACCGCAAGCAAGTCGTATTTGGACACAATTTTCGCGACTTCTTCCTGGTCGGCTTCTGGGCCCACGGTGATTAGATTGTCTTCCATGATATCTTTGAGAATAGAGGAAGAGGAAGTTAAAATCAGCTGTCTCAAGCTCACGACGCCGACTAGGCGTTCTTGTGAGGTGACATATACATAGTAAAGGCTAGAATTTGCTTCACTGACGTGGCGGATGGCGGAGATGGCATCATCCACCGAGTGGTGCTGCTCGAGAGAAAGAAACTCGGTGGTCATTAGCCCACCCGCACTATGCTCGGGATAGACCATCAAATCTGTAATTTCCTTGGCCTCATCGTGTGGCATCAGGTTGAGCACCGCTTGGGCTTCTTGGGGGGATAGCTCGCCCACAAAGTCAGCAATGTCATCAGAGGACATGCTTTCGAGGATCTCGGCTGCTTTGATGCTGCCTAAATCGGCTAAGAGTGATTGTTGTAGGCGCGCCTCCAGATTCTCGAAAACTCTGGCGCCGTCCTCATCAGATAACTGCAAGATGACTGCCTTCTGTTCCTTGCGGTCAAGGAAGACCAGCAAATCGGCAATGTCTGCGGGCTGTAGTTCTTCAAACAAGAGGTCAAGAAGCTCGGGCCTGCCCTGTGTGATGGCAGACTTAATTTGAGATACGACATTTTCTTGATTCCATGTCAATGTTAACCCTCCTCAATTCTTTGTTCAGGAGGGCTCTCCCTGTGGCGCGGTGGCAAGTGGAGAGCCTCCGGGTTCTGCGACATCAGCTTTTCGACTACCGTCTCCGTCCACTTGCACCACCACCTTTCTTGCCTCAGTATAGCACTAGGGCACAGCCTCGTCTAGTCATGTGTACAGATAGGAGCACACCCTTACTGTTTTGGGGGAGATGTTTTCTGTCGTAGATGCCTTGGTGGGCGATACTTACTCACCAAGCCACGACTCTTCTTGCCACTATCTGCTTGCTCAATGTAGCCTAGCTCTTCAGCGAGCTCGTAGCGGAATTTCTCCACGTCCTCTTCCTGGCCTCTGTCTTTATTCATGTTTTCACCTCACAGGGAGTATGCCAATTGCCTGCGAAAATAATGCTCGCAGCAGGAGAATTGGGTTTTCTGCCGAATCAAGCAAAGGCTACACTCTATAGTGCGGACGAGAGGGGGACACAACTTGGACAGTAAGGATTTTCTGCGGATGATGGTTGAAGCGACGGGGGTATCAGGCCACGAGACTCCGGTTGCCGCCTTGATCAAGGATACGTTTCTGGCTCTAGCTGACGATGTGCGCATCGATGTTATGGGCAATGTGGTGGCACAAAAAAAGGGCGAGGGCGAGGACGACATTTCCATCATGTTGGCTGCGCACATGGATGAGATTGGACTCATGGTGACAAAGATTGATGAGAGGGGATTCCTTAAATTTATCGCCATCGGCGGCATCGACCAACGGACACTAGTAGCACAGGAAGTAATAGTGCACGGCAAAAGAGAACTCATCGGTATTATTGGCATGAAGCCGCCCCATCTCATGAGCCCAGAAGAAACACAGGTAGCTGTAAAGATACAGGACATGGTCATCGACTTGGGCCTATCGCACGATGAAGTGCGGCAGCTAGTCTCGATTGGCGATGTAGTGACCATAAATAGAAAATTTATACCCTTAGCGGGTGACTTTGTGGCCGCCAAAGCCATGGACGATAGGGCTGCTGTGGCGGTGCTCGGGGAATGTTTACAGGTGCTCAAAATGATTCGTCACCAAGCTGACGTCTATGCGGTAGCGACTGTGCAAGAGGAAGTAGGACTAGGGGGTGCCTTAGTCAGCACCTACCGTCTTAAGCCGCACATTGGCATTGCCATCGATGTTTGTCACGGCGAAATGCCCGGTGTTCCGGAACAGGACACTGCACCCATGGGCAAGGGCCCAAACATTGCCCTCGGCGCTAATATTCACCCTAAACTATACGAACGTTTGGTGGAAGTAGCTAAGGAACACAATATTCCTTATACCCTTGACCCGTTGCCTGGTGCATCGGGAACCGACGCCTGGGCCATGCAAGTGACCCGCGCTGGTGTACCTACTGCGCTCGTTTCTCTGCCCTTGCGTTACATGCACACCTCAGTCGAGACCTTATCTATGTCAGACATCAAGTCCACAGCCCGACTCCTGGCCTACTTTATCGCCAGTGTCGACAAGTCTTTTGTGGAGGGATTACTATGCTATTAAAGAAGCTCTCCGAAGCTTTTGGCCCTTCTGGTTGTGAAGGTGACGTCAGAAATGTTCTGCTCGAGGAACTAACCCCCTATGTGCAGGAATGGCAGAGAGACGCCTTAGGCAATCTCATCGCTGTCAAACCACACCCACGGGGGCCACGAGTCATGCTGGCGGCACACATGGATGAGTGCGGCCTCATGGTCTCGTCTATAGACCGTTCTGGTCTCTTGCGCTTTCGCAAAGTGGGAGGGATTGACGACCGCGTTCTGGTTTCCAAACATGTAGTGATTGGTCCAAAGAAAATTTCCGGCATCATTGGTGCCAAAGCCATTCACTTGCAAAAGCCTGAGGAACGTAGCCAAGTGATACCTCTCAGTGGCCTCTACATCGACATCGGCGCTAAAAGCAAGGAAGACGCGGAGAAACTCGTCAAAATAGGGGATTATGCGGTATTCGCCACAGAGTACAAGGCTCTAAGCGATACGGTGGTGGTAGGCAAATCTTTCGATAATCGCGCCGGCTGCGCTATCTTAGCAGAAATCCTCAAAGAGGATTTTGCCCTAGACCTTTTCGGTGCCTTTACGGTGCAGGAGGAAGTTGGTTTGCGCGGAGCAGGGGTGGCGGCTTATGGGATTAGTCCGGACTTAGCCATAGTGCTGGAAGGTACAACCTGCAATGATCTTCCTCCCAGCAAAGAACATGGTTACTGCACCACTCTAGGCGGCGGCCCGGCGTTAACCGCCATGGATGCTTCCGTTATTTGCGACAAAGCCATGATTGGCGAACTGCTACGGCTAGCCAAAGAAAACGATATCCCCATACAGTTTAAACGCTCGATTACAGGAGGCAGTGATGGTGGTCGCATCAATCAAACCAAGGACGGTATACCCGTGGTTGTGATTTCTGTACCCTGTAGGTACATCCATTCGCCTGTTTCCATGCTCAGTCTCACAGACTTTAACCATACGCTGCAGCTTGTCAAGTTGTTTCTTACGAGCATTGCTGAAGGAGGATTCACAAGATGAAAGATCTCATTAAAAGGGTAGTTGAAACCTACGGACCCGCTGGCAATGAGCGTCGCATCAGGGAGCTTTTGCAAAGCGAGATTGCGCCATTTGTCGATGAAATGAGGATTGATGCTCTAGGCAATCTAATTGCTTTGAAACGCGGCGGCGGCAAGAAGCTGATGCTAGCTGCGCACATGGATGAAATCGGCGTCATGGTGACTCACATCGATAAGAATGGCTTTCTACGCTTCTACCCCGTGGGTGGGTTGTCGCCCTTGACTTTGCTTGGCAACCGAGTGGTGTTTGAAAATGGCACCGTGGGCGTTATTGGCGCTGAAAAGTTAGAGGCCCAAAAAGACCTCACCCTGCACAAATTGTTTATTGATATTGGGGCGACCTCCAAAGAAGAGGCCGAAACGAAAGTTGGCCTCGGTGACGTAGCTGCCATGATGCGTGAATTTGCTGATCTAGGCAAGCGACTGGTTGCCAAGGCCATGGACGACCGTATCGCCTGCGCTATCCTAGTAGAGGCTCTAAAAGAGGTCAAGCATGCAGCCTATGATATCTATGCAGTTTTTACGACACAGGAAGAGGTAGGTCTCCGCGGGGCAAGGGTAGCAGCCTATGGCATTACTCCAGACCTTGGTATTGCCGTTGATGTCACCCGCACAGGCGATACGCCCGAAGCCATGGTCATGGACGTGTCCTTGGGCCAAGGTCCTACAGTTAAAATTCGCGATTCTAGCCTTATCTGTACACCTTCAGTACGCAAATTCATGGAAGAGGTTGCCGTGCAGAACGGAATTAAGTACCAGCTGGAAGTTTTAGAAGCGGGCGGCACAGATGCAGGCGCTATACAACTGACTAAGGGAGGCATTCCAGCTGGGGTTATGTCCATACCCTGTCGCTATATTCATACGGCCAGTGAGATGGTGGATTACGACGACGTTTTAAATGGGGTTAAGCTGCTTACCCACATCATGGAAACCGAATTTAAGGGCTAGTGGCCTGGCAAAGACACTAAAGCACGCCCTCTCGGGGCGTGCTTTAGTGTGCACCAATTTTACGGCCAGTTCATAACATGTAAGGTCACATACTGCAGGAAAAGGGGGAGAATCCTATGACTGACCCGCGTCTGGTGTTAGGCGTGGGACCTCAGGCCGACGTTAAAGAAATTCGCCAAGTCTATAGAAGGTTGGTTAAGCTTCATCACCCCGATGTTGGGGGGCATCCGGAGCATTTTAAAGAAATTACCGCCGCTTACCTGCGCCTCTCTGCGCGAGCCACACATCCCGCCCTGGCCGGGGTTTGTGACCACAGGGTGAGGGTTGTGTACGGGCGGGGGACCGGAGGTCAGCCTTTCTACATAATGCTGCGCAAACTTCTTAGTCACAAAGTAGTGTGGCACAGTGCCAGAATTAGGCTTGCCCTGCCGCTGGCCTGGGCGTTGACCATACCGACCGTGGTCTGGTTCATTAATCCCTACGCTGTCATGATCATGGGAGCGATTGTGCTACTGGGTGGGCGAACTTCATACCGCAAGTTCTAGGCTGGTTTCTGCACGACAGCCTAGAACAGAGAGGAATTTGTCGCGAGAAAGCGAATAAACAATAGACATGGAAGAACTCGAAGCAACGACTTTACTAGAGAGGTGTTAACGTGGAATTTAGAAGAGTATCTAAGTACAAGGGCGTTGCCATTTGCGCGCTTTTCCTCATCGTTGGCCTGTTCATAGGAGCTACCAGCCAATTTATCATGGGACCGAATGTAGCCATTATTTTATCTAGGCTTGGTTTCCCTATCGACCCCGAGTTGTCAAAGCTACTCGCCGTGCAAGACCTGGTGCTAGAGCGCCACGTTTCTCTTGAGCTCGATCCGAGTGCCATGATGGAAAATGCCATACGGGGGATGTTGACGAGGGTGGATGGAGGCTATACGCGCTATGAAAGCCCCGATGAGGCCAGAGAGACCACGGAACAGGGGGCAGGGGAGTACTCTGGCATAGGTGTATCTGTACGGATGGTGGAGGATCAGGTGCATATTGAGAACGTGTTTCGCGGTAGCCCCGCCCAAGGAGCTGGGTTGCTACCACGAGACGTCATTATTGCCGTGAACGATGAAAACATCAGAGGACTCTTGATCAGGGATATTACCGGCCGCATAAAGGGACCAGTAGGGACTGATGTGCACTTGACGGTCTTCCGTCCAGCACTCAGAGACACGCTAAATGTGACCATTACACGCGCGCGTATTATTGTGCCCGTTGTAGAGGCTACAATTGTAGAGCCGGGCTTGGCCCATGTAGTGCTCACGCAATTTACTACCACGGCCACAGAGCAAATGCGTAGCACTCTGCAAAACCTAGAGCAGCAAGGCGTAAAGCACATTTTACTTGATCTGCGCTTCAACCCAGGTGGGCACACCGCGGTCGTAGAAGATATCGCCGACTTCTTCCTCGAGCCAAATCTAGTTATTTACAAGACCATCAACCGTGAGGGTGTAATTACCGAATACAGGACGAACCAGCCGAAGTTGTTTCAAGGAGAGGTGACCCTGCTAGTCAATCAGGGCAGTGCTTCAGCCTCAGAAATACTGGCCGGAGCTCTGCGCGATCATCGCCAGGCAAAAGTCTTGGGCGTAACGACCTTTGGCAAGGGCACAGTGCAACAGGGCTTCTCACTTCTCGACGGCTCTCGCGTGTGGATTACCGTACAGACCTACAGGACGCCAAAAGGTGTGGACATCAATGACGCCGGGATTGTTCCTGACGTCGTAATTGAAGCCACCGAGCCTCTGGCAGAGGACAAACAACTAGAAGACGCGCTAGAGTATGTCAAAGAAAATCTTCTCAACAACTAATAGTAATTGCAGAGCGTGGTGGCTGTAACGTGATTCTCATGCATTATGGAGTAGCACTCATTGTGGCGTACTTGGTAGGGGCCTTTCCTACCGCCTATGTCGTAGGCAAGACGCGCAATATCGACATTACCCGCCACGGTAGCGGCAATGTGGGCGGTACGAACGCCTTGCGCGTCATGGGCGTGGGCCCGGGGGTTACTGTTGCCTTGTGTGATTTTCTTAAGGCTGCTGTGCCCACCTATCTGGCGACGCAAGTAGCAGACATAGCCTTGTGGCAAGTGCTGACCATTGCCGCGGCCACGGTTATCGGCCATAATTGGTCGGTCTACATTGGCTTTAGAGGGGGCAAAGGCATTGCCTGCACTATAGGTGTCAGTGCCATTTTGTACACCCCGGTGCTACTGGCCTCCCTTGCGGTGGCCGCCTTGGTCATGTATTTAACCCGCTACGTCTCAGTGGGGTCGCTACTCATGACCACTTTGATACCGGTAATTTTGTTCCTGTGGCGCTTTGACGCACCCTACATTGTATTCGCACTGTTTATTATGGTGTTAGCCTTTTACCGCCACAGAAGTAACATCGTCCGACTAATGCAAGGCACCGAAAACAAGCTCGGCAAGAGCAAAAAATAAAAAAAGCACTGCTCCCAAGAGCAGTGCCGTTTCTTTTTGGTGGCAGGGGCAGAGGGACTCGAACCCACAACCAACGGTTTTGGAGACCGCTACTCTACCAATTGAGCTATACCCCTATGCGAAAACCTACTTCATTATACAAGAGCAGAGCACCTTGGTCAAGTGATTGCCGGCGGCTCCGTGCACTGAGAAGTGATTATCGCAATACTCTTTCATTTACAAATACCTACAAAGGCGTTGAGATAGGGAGCTAGGACTGATAAAATCATGATGCGGCATGGCACCAACAAGCAAAGGGGGAGTCTACCTGAGCAACATTATCTATCTCGATGGACAATTCGTATCAAAAGAAGAAGCCAAGATCTCAGTCTACGACCACGGTTTACTCTACGGCGATGGCATCTTTGAGGGTCTGCGCGTCTACAATGGGCGCATTTTCAAACTTGAAGAACATATCGAGCGCCTCTATGAGTCCGCAAAATCCATCATGCTCCACATTCCCATGTCCATGTCGGAAATGATTGAGGCCCATGCCGAAACAGTCAAGCGAAACGGTTTGCGCGATGTCTACATTCGTACCCTTGTCACTCGCGGTGTTGGGAGTCTCGGTATCGATCCGCGCTCATGTCCTAGAGCAAGCGTCATTATAATTGTTGATAAAATTTCTTTATACCCAGCCGAGCTCTATGAAAAGGGGATTGATGTCGTCACTGTCGCCACCCGTCGTCCCGCCGTGGATGTGCTTAGCCCCCGCGTGAAGTCACTAAACTATCTCAACAATGTTATGGCCAAAATAGAGGTAGCAAGGGCGGGTGCCTTTGGTGGCATTATGCTCAACAATGAGGGCTTTGTAACAGAGGGAACAGCCGACAATATTTTTATCGTCAAAAAAGGGGTGCTCTACACTCCGCCGAGCCATGTGGGTATACTGCAAGGCATTACCCGCGACACAATTATGGAGATGGCCCGCGAGGCAGGCTACACTGTAGCGGAGCAAGTCTTTACGCGACATGATGTTTACATTGCCGATGAAGTGTTTTTCACCGGCAGCGGCGCTGAGGTCATTCCGGTGGTCAACTGCGACGGCCGCGCCATAGGTGACGGCACTCCGGGGATAGTGACTCGCCACTTCATTCAAGCCTACCGCCAGCTGGTTAATTCAACTGGATACCAAGTACTTGCCTAGCACGCTGAGAAAGTAAGCCAATCTTAGTGCGCCGGAAAATAAGCCAAAAAGTAACCGTCACTGCGCGGTTACTTTTTAATTTCACGGTAATCAGGCTCTCTCCGTTCTAGTTAACATAATATACATTATACGACACACCGTAAAGGCGATGAAGGAGCCGCCTTAGGCTCCTCCATCGCTATCACTTACTGAGCTAACCTTTTGTACAGGGCGATACGTCTTTTGGCATCTTGCTCGGCGGCGGCAAACAGTTCTTCGGCCGCAGAGGGAAACTCGCGCAGCAAGGTCGTATACCTAGACTCCCCTGTCAAAAACTCACGGAAGTTGTAGGTCGGCTCCTTAGAGTCAAGGGTGAAGGGGTTCTTGTCTTGTTCGGCCAGCTGCGGATTGTAGCGGTACAGCGGCCAGTAGCCAGACTCCACCGCCAGCTTGCCCTCATTTTGGCTAGCTGACATGTTGATGCCGTGAGCTATGCAAGGAGAGTAAGCAATAACGAGCGAAGGACCATCATACTTTTCTGCCTCGACAATGGCATTCAAAGTATGGTTGCGATTGGCACCACTGCTGATTGAGGCCACATAGACATAGCCGTACGACATAGCCATAAGACCAAGGTCTTTCTTGCGCGTGCGTTTTCCGTTGGCGGCAAACTTGGCCACGGCTGCCGTGGGCGTTGCCTTGGAGGATTGTCCGCCGGTATTGGAATAGACTTCGGTATCTAGCACCAACAAGTTGATATCGACCCCTGAGGCAATAACATGGTCTAAACCGCCAAAGCCAATGTCGTAAGCCCAGCCATCACCCCCAATAATCCAGATGGACTTCTTGGTGAGATGGTCCTGTAGCTCTAAAATACCTTGCAGGGCATCCTTAAGACCACCCTCAGCGCCTTCTAAGAGGTGTGGGATGAGCGCGCGCAATTTGTCGCCGTGGAGACGTGACTGCTCAGCGTTCTTCTTGCCTGCTAGCCAGCCTTCTGCCGCTAGCTTGAAGTCATCGTGGTCGATAGCCTTAGCCTCTGTAATTAGCTCTGTCAGCTTGTCACGCTTTTGCGCCACAGCAAGAGCCATACCATAGCCAAACTCGGCGTTATCTTCAAACAAGGAGTTGGCCCAGGCAGGACCATGCCCCTCTTTATTCGTGGTATAGGGGCAGGACGGTGCACTACCGCCATAAATAGAGGTACAGCCCGTGGCATTGGCAATCATCATCCGTTCGCCGAAAAGCTGTGTAATGAGTTTGATATAGGGGGTCTCACCACAACCGGCACAGGCGCCGGAGTACTCAAACAAGGGCTTCTTAAACTGGCTGTTCTTAACCGTAGTGGGTTCAAACACAGCCTGCACTTCTGGCAAGGCCTCGAGGAAGGTGAACTTGGAAGTTTCATCTTCTAGCACCTGCTCGAGATTTTGGAGAACGAGTGGCTTTGGCTTAGCCGGGCACACTTGCACGCAGTTACCGCAGCCAGTGCAGTCGAGTGGTGAAACTTGAATGAAGTACTGTAGCCCTGCGAATTCCTTGCCGAGAGCGTTCTTACCCGGCATATTTCCGGGCGCGGATGCCAGATCACTGCTCTTAGCCAGGTAAGGCCTTATGGCTGCATGGGGGCAGACAAAGGAGCATTGATTGCACTGGATACAAGTATCGGGCACCCAGACTGGAATATCGACGGCAATGCCCCGCTTTTCGTACTTAGTTGTGCCAAGTGGGAACACTCCGTCATCACTAAACTTACTCACGGGCAAATCGTCACCTTTAAGTGCGACCATAGGACGCATAACCTCTGTGACAAAGGTCGGTTCATGTAGCTTTTCCTCTACAGTATTGTTTAGGCCGTCACTTGCCCAAGATGCAGGATAGTCGACCGCAGCGAGCAGGGACGCGGTGCGATCGACGGCGGCGTAGGTTTGTAGAACCACGTCGTCACCGCTCCGTGGCGGCAAAGTCTTATCCTCGCCCTCAGATCTCCACGATGAAGGGTAGTTTACCGCCGTCAGAGCGGCCACGGTGCGGTCGACTGCGGCGTAGTTTTGCAGAACCACGTCGTCGCCTTTACGTCCGTACGTCTTTTTGATGGCGTCTTTGATGTGGGCGATGGCCTCATGGCTAGGAATGACGTCTGCCACTTGAAAGAAGGCCACTTGCATGATGGTGTTAATGCGACCCCCCTGCCCTGCTTCTTGAGCGATTTTCACCGCGTCAATATTGTAGAACTTGAGGTTTTTGTTGGCAATGGTGTGCTTGATACTGTCAGGTAGTCTATGCTCTAGTTCCTCTAAAGACCAAGGCGAGTTGAGCAGAAACACCCCACCCTCTTTAATGTCAGCCAGTAGGTCGTAGCGAGTTACATATGAGGGGTGGTGACAGGCGATCAAATCAGCTTGGTCAACAAGGTAGGGGGAGGTAATAGGGCTCGGCCCAAAGCGCAGGTGAGAAACGGTGACCCCGCCAGATTTCTTGGAGTCGTAGACAAAGTACCCCTGCGCGTAGAGCTCAGTGTTATCCCCGATTATCTTAATTGAGTTCTTGTTGGCTCCTACAGTGCCGTCAGCACCTAGCCCAAAGAACTTACAGCGATACTGACCTTCTGGCGCGGCATCAATGTACTCGGCAACTGGTAGCGAGGTATGGCTCACATCATCGACGATACCCACGGTAAAGTGATTTTTCGGTTGGTCGGCAGACAAGTTGTCAAAAATAGCCTTGACCATGGAGGGTGTGAATTCTTTTGAACCGAGGCCATATCTTCCGCCGACGATGATTTTCTGCTGGCCCTGCTCGGCAAAAACGGTACAAACGTCCTGATATAATGGCTCACCCAAAGATCCTGGCTCCTTGGTACGGTCCATGACAGCAATCCTCTTAACTGAGGCGGGTAAAGCACTGAGAAAATGTGCCGCACTAAAGGGACGATAAAGGCGTACTTTAAGAACGCCGACTTTTTCGCCTCTGGCATTAAGATAATTTACAGTCTCATGCACTGTCTCCCCGCCAGAACCCATAATCACTACAACACGATCGGCGTCAGCTGCACCAACGTAGTCAAATAGGCGATATTTTCGTCCGGTTAGCGCACCGACCTGCTGCATCACAGCCTCGACAATTTGTGGCGTCGCTGTGTAGTAATTGTTGCTGGCTTCGCGACCTTGAAAGTAGATGTCTGGATTTTGGGCCGTGCCGCGTTGCACAGGATGCTCGGGGTTCTGTGCACGGCTCCTAAAGTCTCGCACTGCGTCCATGTCCACGAGCTTGTACATATCGCTGTAATCTATCTCTTCGATCTTCTGAATTTCATGCGAAGTACGGAAACCATCGAAGAAATGCAAGAAGGGAATCTTGCTCTTTAAGGTAGCCAGATGTGCCACCAAGGCTAGGTCCATGGCTTCTTGAACCGACTCAGAGGCCAGCATGGCAAAGCCTGTTTGGCGCGTGGCGTAAACGTCTGAGTGGTCGCCGAAAATGGACAAAGCATGTGTAGCTAGAGCACGTGCCGAGACATGAAAGACAGTTGGCCAAAGTTCTCCAGCGATCTTGTACATATTGGGAATCATGAGCAGCAGACCTTGCGAGGCCGTAAAGGTAGTGGTTAGCGCACCGGCTGCAATTGCGCCGTGAACAGCTCCTGCGGCACCCGCCTCTGACTGTAGTTCCGTAACCCTTAGAGTCTGTCCCCACATATTTTTGCGGCCGTAAGCCGCCCATTCATCTGCAACTTCCCCCATATTTGATGATGGCGTAATGGGATAAATGGCTGCAACATCGCTAAAGGCGTAAGCAACGTGTGCTGCGGCGGTGTTTCCGTCAATGGTGACTTTACGTTTTTGCATGTTTTTCACCTTTCCTTTTTCGCATGATGTCGTACTGTATACAGTATAACTGAAGTTGGCGCACAAGTCTGCCCTACAACTTACCGTCGTAGAAAATAATTAGCCTA
>JGI24118J20152_100010_pt1 | contig 39306 bp, 37 predicted proteins | sample Subbioug_CSW11AC_FD_20152 | JGI IMG/M metagenome (IMG submission 20152)
TCCATGGCGCGCCTAGCTTTTGCCGGTGCACCTGTCGATGCATATGCCGCCAAAATGAGTGCATTTTTGCATCAGAGGGCAATCCCGATCATTTTTAATAGGGCTTACTTAGGCGTTGACATTCGACGACATCCAGAAGTGCACTCTTCCTACCGTGTTCGCCGAGAAGATCTCCTAGCGCGAATTGCTGCATCAGATCCGAGCAGGCGCGTTATAGCCTTAATTCTGTTGGATAGGTTGTATGCACCAGAAGACATGGCGGTAGTTATTGACCCCTTGGAAGTGAACATCGTCGGAGCAGCCTCCTTCCTCCCTTGCTTAGAATTGGGTCCACAGCATGGCATAACCAATTCCGGCGGGCTGATGAGAAAGAGCATTGACCGCGCAGACATCCCTACAGGGATTCCAGACCTACTCTTGCTTTCAGATTGGAGCGAATTGCGGCTGCACTGGGAAAGAAGCGTTGACATAGAACGATACGACATACGTAGACATCGTGCTGAACTTGCAGCATTGCGAGCAGGTGAGATTCCAGCAGGAAACCCCATAGGCATCACTGATGGCGCACAAGCTTTCTCAACACAAGACCCCGAGATAATGGCCTTGTCTGCTGCAGAACGACTCAGACATGATGGTTTCCTCCGGATAATCGCTAGCAAAGAAACCAGTTTGATGAATGCAGAGGACCACTACAGGCGCTACGGCTCGCGTCGGCAAAAGAGCATGGGCATATATGCGGTCACAGTCGAAGGTCCGGCCGGCAAAGTTAATGCGCTACGTCAGAGAGAGGGAGTAGATCTTGTGGACCCGATGCTTTTCCCAGGCTTTCTGGGGGCCATCAACTCCGGGGAAAGTAATGCTGGCCTGAGAATTATGTTTTTGCCGGGAAGGCCTGCTCCACATCATTCCCTGCGGCCTTAGGGGATGCTCAAAGAGCGCAGGGACTACGGACACAACTCTAGAATTGATAAAGGCGTCGATGAATACTTCGCGGATTGAATTTCAATGTTTGGAGAGTGGTCTCATGCCTTGGCGGTTCGCAACCGGGTTGCTACTCCTTTTATTGTGCATCGTCCCGCTGATGTCCGCCTGTAGCAGTGCTCCCCAAAACACAACCTTCAGCTTCGGCGGTGTAGAATACTTTTGGACTCGGACTGAGGTCGACAAGCATGTCTTTTCGTCTATGGACGGCGCAAAGACAATCTCCCTCCGCAGGATGGGCAATTCCTCTGCCCACAGTGTTATGGTTGAGGGTAGTGCGTACGTTGTCAATGCTTTCAGGGCGAGCGATGGTAGACTAACTGTCCACGCATTTGTGCCAAGCGGCAGAGAGATGCACAAAATCGTCGACGCCAAGGGGATTATAGTGTACTCCGACAGCTCGGAGCAAGATCGCGAGCTCCTCAATCTTTTTGAGTTGATTGTGCCACATGACGATGTCGCTCACCGAGCCAGGCCTAGACCGCTGGAATCGTTAGCTTTGGGCTCACTCTTTGCTACGTATGGTGTATTCCAGCTGTTTTTCCCCGAAAGGGCATGGCTACTTGGCCGCTGGTGGATGTTTAAGAAGGTAGAATTGAGCGCGCTGCATATAGGCATCTTGCGGCTCACAGGGCTTATCTTCGCGATCCTAGGCGTTGGTCTAGTGGCCCATGCAGTCCGCACGTTTTTTGGCCAATAGAGTCCCTAGGGCTGACTGTCGTTAACGCGACCACCCCAATCGCAGTCCGCAAGGGCAAGTACATCGTCAACATTTAAAGAAGGAGTGAAATTTATGAAGAAGCCGCATGCACTTTTACTGACATTTCTACTGCTCTGCTTGCTAGGGTATGCACTCTATGCGCTTATTCCTTTGTGGAGCCAGACAACCTCCGATCGCGAGGGCAGCGCCCCTGTGTTTGACGCTACTACGGCACGGGCCGGAGATGTGATCGTTGGCATGAAGATTGTCTCTAACGATACCCAGCTTGCGGGACCATTTGGATCGGCTGGGATTATTCAGTTTTCGGGTCAGGCAACTTTGAGCGGTACCTACCAGGTTGTTATAGATGCTGACTCACTGCTTTATGTGAATTTTTACGTTGGCGATGATTCGCTTGCTAAGCTGCCCAGAATGAAAAACGATACCCGTACCTTATGGTTTAAGTTTAACAACCAAGCTAAAGCCCTGAGTGCTTTTGGCACAACGGCAAAGTCCGGCCAGGCGACAATTGTCATTGATAATTACCGGATCCATCGCGCTGAAACCGATGCCTATAACACAGCTGCCCTCGTAAGGGTTGTTCGCGCAGATTAACTATCTATTTCATAAAATGTGGATAGCTCCGTTCTCAAACTTAGACGAGGAGGCTGTCGCAATATGTACGCTAAGGTGAAAGTGTTCGGCCTCATTATGCTGCTACTCACCAGCATCTTGTTGCCAAGCTACCGCGCAAGTGCCACAGTCTCGGTCATCACCGGCTTTGTTAGCGAACGAAAGACGACTTTCATTACGCTAGACCATGAAGATGCCTCGCCGATGGCGAGGCTAATCTCGGACTTGTCGCAAAATGTGGACGCCATAGACAATGTCTTTGCTCGCCTGCACAACGGCGGGCGGCTTCAGTCAACTCATGCCACCTTAGTGATTACAATTTCCGATGACGCTTACCAAGGACTACTGGCGCAACCGATGCAGGGCGGCTTCGCCGTGTTGTCGCTGCAGAACAGCTATCGCTTAGACTTCGACCCGCAAGGTATTGCCGCAGACCTAGGCCTTGTCGGTAGTGTCAATCTTGGCCCGGTCTACCTAGTAGAAGTTGCGCTGTGGCCGATTACCGTCAAAGACCTCTTGGCCATGGTGTTCTTGCTGCCCGAACTTTCCCAAGAAAACCCGCGCCTCGAACTCACGGCAGCAAGTATCCGCGAGCTACGGGAACGCGGAATGAGATTTGAAATCGAGCGCCTCGCCGGAGAATGGTCGTCAAACGACCTAGTGTGGTCCCCGGATGGCAGGTTGCTACTAACCGGCGCTTGGCATAACCGCCGCCTTAGTTACATACTCTATAATTTCACTACCAATAGACGCACCTTGCTTGACCCACTCCACTTATCCATTATGCCGCCTACCTTTTCACCCGATTCGCGCTATGTCGTTTCTGCCTCTAACCACGAGCTAAGAATCATGGATGTCAGGCGACAGCAAACCTGGCGACTGCCCTTTGTCGACATCATTCCGGAGCAGTTTGAGCTCATCAGTGTTGCTCGATTCGCCGTAAACAACAGGGGTGACGCGCTGTTCTTCTCGCTCTTTGGTTATGGTATGGAAGAGCCGCTCGCCTTAGTTTGGCGTAGCAGGGAACCGAGCACGCTTGAGCGAATTACTGGGTTAGAGTTTATGGCCAAGCCACAACTACCGGGGGAGACATGGAGCGATTTTGTCGCGAGGCGTCACCCCGCGATTGTTAAGACGGTTCAGGAATTTGCGGCCGTAGCCAAAGAGCTAGCTGCCGGCAGAGAAGCCACGTTAACGCCACTAGAGCAACAGCTGCGAGACCGATACGGAGCTTTCTATGCCGCAGTGGACAATCATCCTAAAGACAGCCATCTCGCCCTGTTGGCGAGCGATGAGGCGCGACTTTTGGCGCGGGTGCTTGCTCTGCCCTCGCTCAAGGAGATAGATGTCAGCGCTTTCGCCCTTGTGCCCGAGTCCCGCAGGCAAATCCCAGGTACAATGGCTGGAATTTCGCTCTTCAATGTGGCAGTCGCGGCGGTAATCTTATTGCTGACACTCGGTATCACTAAGTTGTTCGGCGTCGCCGAAAAGCGATTCTCCCCACGTCTGCATTTGCTTACTCGCATACGCAAAAAACGCCTAACCTTCGTCTGCGCCCTACTCGTTACCCTAGGGCTGCATCTCCTGGCCAGTCTCGCTACTTTTATGGTAGTGCATGACCGCATGGGGGAAAGGGCGCGCGAGATCGCCACAGCCGCCCTCGCGCACTCGTATGGCGCCGGGCTAGGTTATACCGTGCAAGGGCAGGGCGGCAGTATTTCTGTCGCGGGCAGTTCCCCCTTGGTGTTGTTTGACTTTCCCTACCAAGCGCTGTACTGGCATGCATTAGGGCGCGACTTTTTCGCTGCGCCGGTACGCATTACCATGCGCTACCTCGTGTTCGATCACCTCGGACACTTGGTTTCAACTGAAGAAAATCGCTTCTACGTGCTAAGCGTAGGCAAGGTGGTGAGGGAGTGACTAGGCAGGACACAGGAGTTAGGTTATTCTTACGAACAACGATAACTTGGTATTTGCTTGCCTGTTTATTAGTGGCCTTGGCCATCACGCTGCTAGGATGTCAACGAGACGCATTCCCTCTGCAAATGCAATCGCGCCTTGAGGAGTATGCTAGTCGCGAGTTGCTGGGCACACGGGTGGTAGGGAGTGTCTTTGCTGCGGTCGATATCTTTGGCAGCAGAGATGTTGATCAAGGGAAGAGCTACGTCTTCGCTTGGTGCTTGGTTGCTGAAGTGCAGCCGGACTTAAGTATAGCTACCGCAGCAAGTATGCCGATAAAATTCACTGTCGAGAGGGGACCTTTGGGGGACAGAGTTGTGGGGCACAGAGTACCTTTGTCGGGGAGTCTATACTGGGAGAGCATAAAAGATATTTTCCCTGTGGCATACCATCGCGCAATCCGTAACTTTCCGCACCAGACATCAGACCGCGAGCAAAGATTGCTGGCCAAGGCGCGGGAGCACTTTAAGCGATAATGACGACAAACGGTTCTGCATTGTATCACCCGAAGAATACAAGAGGCAAGAAGCAAGAAATAAGAGGCAGGATATGGAAGGCGCGTTTTTTACCACAGAGGCTGTAACTAGAGGTTAGAGGTAAGAGGGTGGAAGTTGGACGGGAGAGGGGGCGTTTTTTACCACAGAGATCACAGAGGTCACAGAGAAAGAAAGAATGAATTTTAGCAGTTACCCTCGTTCCATGTTCCTCTCTTTTCCACGCCTCTGTGCCTCTGTGGTTGAAATCGTATCCTGCCCGAAACTATTTCTGCACGTCGAGAACGATTCTGCCGTCGCGCACTTCGATGATACGGTCAGCTTTCTGTGCCACGTTTTGATCGTGCGTGATGATGACTATAGTTGTGCCGAATTGCTTGTTGATGGAGCGCAGTAGCTGGTAAGTCTTCTCGGCAGAGTCTGAGTCTAGGTTGCCGGTAGGCTCATCTGCCAGTAAAATTTTAGGGTTGTTCATCAGCGCGCGCGCAATGGCCGTGCGCTGTTGTTGTCCCCCAGACATATTGGTCGAGAGGTTGTTCTTTACTTTTTCTAGGCCGACAAGGTCCGCAAGCTCAGAGGCTCGCGCTACCATCGCCGGGGTTACGACCTTGTGCATGATACGTGCCGGCATGAGTATGTTTTCGAGCGCCGTAAATTCAGGGAGCAGGTAGTGAAATTGAAAAACAAAACCGAGAATTTCATTGCGCAGCTGCGCTAATTGATTGGTGCTCATGGTTGTTGTAGCGCGGCCATCGATGGTGATGCTCCCTGAGGTGGGCCGGTCTAAGGTGCCGATGATGTTGAGCAGGGTACTCTTGCCGCTACCGGACTGCCCAATGATGCTGTTAATGGTGCCGCTCTCGATGGCTAAGTCGACCCCATGCAAAACTTGAGTTTTGATCTTGGTACCATAGGACTTGGTGATGCGTTCGAGGAGCAGGGCATTAGCCATTGCGGATCACCTCCATGGGGGTCAGACGTGCAGATTGACGCGCCGGGATTAACGAGGCGAGCACGGAGGAGACAATGGCTGCACCCGCTGAAAAAACGATAAACATCACGTCAAAGGAAATAGCAATCAGCTGTGTCCCGTCGGGATTTTGCGTGAAATAAGTAAAAGCAAAGAGCAGGCCAGCGCCAAGCGCTACCCCTAAGGTCGCCCCCAGCGTTCCTAGTAGTAGCCCTTGATAGAGAAAGATCTCGCGGGCTACCCGATCACTTATGCCCATGGCTTTTAGAATGCCGATCTGTTTAGATTTTTGCAGGACCGTTATCGCGAGAACGGAGGCGATGCCTAGCACAACTGAGACCAGCACAAAAATTTGGATCATCAGGCTAGAGATGCTTTGACCGCGCAAGCCGCTCAGTAGTGCCTCGTTAGCTGCTTGCCAACTGATGAAGGTATAGGCGCCGTTTGTGCGCGCACTAAGTTCTGTGGCAATGTCCTCGGCCGCAAAGACATCGAATACTTGAATTTCTAAGGCTGTAAGCTTGTCGCCATAATCGAAGAGTGCTTGGCTGGAGGCCAAGGTGGTGAAAGCCCAGGCATTGTTTAAGGCTGCGACTTGTAAGTCGAAGACACCGGTGATGCGAAACCTTTGGCGTGCACCTCTTTGCGTGACGATTTCGACGAAATCACCACTCGCTAGCCCGAGCGAATCGGCCAAACCAGCTCCCATTGTTAGCTCGCCGTCATTTTGGTGCATACTGCCTGCGATGAGGCGCTCGCGCAAGCTGTAGATGCTAACGGTATCTCCCCCCGCGCCCCTCAGCAAGACCGGTTCGCTACTTGTGCCGCTAATCGCAAAGGCGGGGCCATCGGCTACCTGGCCTATGAATTGCAGCTGTTCATGGTCAGTCAAAGAAGTGGCCAAGTCGGTGGGTACGTTCAAGAGCTCGCCGACCGCGGCGGCGGTGATGGTAATATGGGGCGAGTTACCTACCGTGCGGTCAATAAGGCCCCCTTGGAGGCCTTGGATCAGGAGTCCAATAAAGATTTGTACAGAAACCCCGACAGCGATACCCGCGGCAATAAGTATAGTCTGGCCCTTGCTACTAGCCAAAAATCTATAGGCGATTGCGAATGCCAGGCGCATTAGTTTATTCCTCCTAAGGTGGCCATAAGTGTGCGACCGTCGGCCACGATCTGCACGTCAGCAAAAGCCGCGAACTGCTCCGCATTTTTGAGGAAGGCCATTCCTCCCAAAACAATGGGCATCTGGGGGTGCTTCTGCTTAACAAGGGAGACCGCGGCATAGGCGCCGCGCAGGTTGTAAACATTAGTGACGCTGATCACGACTAGTGATAAGGGCAGGTGGTCGACGAGGTGGATCAGTTCTTCGCTCGGGGTGTTTGCGCCGAGAAAGAGCGCGTTAAAGCCGGCTAGGGTGCAGTAATCAGCGACGATACGAGCACCGAGATCATGCTGTTCGCCCTCTGGGACATAGACTACGGCGAACCCTCGCTTCGGTGGGCCCTGCCGCTCTTGCTCCTGCAGCACGGTAAGATAGCTTAGCTCTATGGTCGAGCGGACTATCGCTGACATAACATGCTCGCGCCAAATTTGGTGCCTAGCATCGACTTCCACGTCGCTCAGTCCGGCCATGGCCGGCAAGATAACGTCCTCATAAAAAGTAACGATATCTAGCTCTCCGCTTTGCACTGCGGCTAGCGCGACGGCAGTGCATTCTTCTTTGTCTAAGTTGGCTAAAGCAGTAGCGTATGCGCGCGCAATTTCACCGGTGTTCATACTGCAGACACCAAGAATCTGCTAATTATTAAGTAGCTCACAGCGCTTACCGCGGCTGACAATAGTGTTCCCCAAATCAAGTCGATAATGGTGAGCATAACAGGCCAATCGCGCAGGGTGGCGAGATTGGTGAGATCGTAAGTGGCGTAGGTGATAAGGCCGAAAAGGGCGCCGTAAAAAAAAGCGTGTTGCAGGGATTGCTTGGCGAGCGCGGGATCGATCACGAAAACGTACAAGCCGACAACAAAGAGGGCATAGAAAGTAAGCGCAGCCACCCAGTTAACTTGCGCAGCCATTAAATGCCCGATGTATCTGGCGTAAAGGTCGCGCGCGATAATGCCGAGCCAGACGAGATCGATAGCCAGAAACACAACCATAACCACCAGCAGACGTAAAAGAATAGTTGTCATTATTTCACCTCCTGTTTGGGAACCAAGGGATAAAAATACTCGTAGTCGCGCAGTAATCAGCAAAGTCAGCGTATTTTTCCATGCCCTTCTCCAGCATGGGGACGCCAGACACATATCGGACTAGCACCATGATGGTCAGTGGGGATATAATTGTCCACCACGGCGCGCCATAGGCTAATGCCACCAGGTAGATGCCCCACCAAAGCAAGGCTTCACCAAAGTAGTTAGGATGGCGGGAGTACTGCCATACTCCGCTACGGAGCAGCTTGCCCCTATTTTGTGGGTTAGCCAGGTGCTTTTTTAGCGAGGCATCGGCTTCCGCCTCAAGGCTTATTCCGGCTGCGTACACGCAGAGGCCTATAATAGCTAGCAGGGAGAAGGGCTCTGCGGAGCTCGTCATGCCTGTAAGATGGGCAAGAGATATGGTGAGCATCATAAAACCTTGGAGCATAAAGATTTGCAGGTAGCTGCGCAGCAAGTAGCTCTGTCCCCATTCGCGTCGCCAGTTTGCGTATCTAAAATCTTCCGGCTTCCCGATGTTGCGTCGGCCTATATGCCAGGATAGCCGTGCCCCCCAGACAAGCACCATCACTGTGAGTACGGTGCCGCTAAGGTGTCCGTGGCTCAATTGTTGACTGACCGCGATGATCATAAAAGACAGCCCCCAGGCGATGTCCACGATGGAAGCGTTTTTAATGGCCACGGCTAGGACATACAGTAGCGAAAAAAGCAGCCATGTTAAAAGGACAATGTGCACAGCGTTCACGCTCCACCTCTCAAGTAAGCAATGGCGATAGCGCCACGGCCCGCATTTAGTCCGACAATAGGGGATATGGGCGCAGTGTAGCGCGGCAGTTTGCCAATAATTTTTTCGCACTGTTGGGCGAAATCGTCGAGGCCGGCAGGGTCGTCAGCATAGACCAAGGCATAGGAGTCAATGCCGCCGTTTTTCATGTCACTGGCCACTTGCCGCAGGATGCTCGATTGGGCACTGCGCGTGGAGAACGACTTCTTGTAAATCATGCCTTTTCCCGTCGCGTCGATCGAGATAACGGGCTTAAGATCTAACTTGGAGAGGAAGAAGCTTTGGATTTTCGGTACACGCCCACCGCGCAACATATACTTCAGAGTTTTAACACTGACAAAAATGCGGGCTCGATCGATGGCCTTATTTATGTTAGACACTATCTGGTCAAAGGTAAGGCCTTGCGCCCGCCAGTCAATGGTCTTTGCCACCAACAGCCCCTCTGCAGCTGAGTTTAGTTTGGAGTCAATTATGGCGATCCGCTTGCCCGTAGTGTCCATTTCGGCCACTACCTTGCGCACGCGGTCGAAAATGCCGCTCATGCGAGACGAGACAAAGATGGCGATGACTTCATCGGTGCTTTGTAGCACATCGGCCAAGAGTCGCATAATCGCCGCCGCGCTAGCTTGTGCTGAGGTTGGGTTCATGCGCAGGGTGTCGAGCAGGGGGTAGAAAATTTCAGGGCGCATGGTGACTTTATCGAGGTACGCTGTGCCGTCCACAATTAAATTTAGCGGCAGGACAACAACATCTTCGCGGCGTACCACCTCTTCAGGCAAGTCGGCGATAGAGTCTGTCACGATGGCTAGTCGGCCTCTATGTTTAAATTTGAGATTGGCTTGCAGCTGCATGTCGTCAATTTTATGTGAAACTACCTCGCCAGCGTTTACCATCAAGGCCATTATGGCGGCGGGATTGTCGGTGTGAACATGGATTTGCGCCTGTTGCTCTCGTGCGACCACCACTACCGAATCGCCAAGTCCCTGCAACAAGTTTTCAAAATAGGGCTTGTCGTGGGTCGTACGCAAGAGAAACTGCGAGCAAAAGCGGTACGGTCCGATGTCAGTGACGGGGTGTATCTCGGGGATTTCAACCAAGTCAATGGCGCGAGAGGTGAGTTGCGACTCGTGCCCGTGGCGCAAAAAATCTACGATACCCTCAACGAAGAAGTAAAAGCCCTTCGCTCCGGCGTCCGGAACGCCATGTTTGCGCAGAATTGCGAGCGTGAATCTAGTCTTCTCTGCGGCAGATTTTAGGCTTTCCAGCGAGGCGGTCAAGGCGGGGGTCACTTCCCCTTCGCCCTGGCGTTCAAGGGAGTTGGCCCAGTCTTGCATGACGGTTAAAATGGTGCCCTCTTGCGGTGCCGCTACTGACTCGCGCGCGTAGCGGGCCGCGCGTTGCAGGGCCGCCGTAAATTTTTCGTAGGCTACACACTCCAGCTCGCCTATTCCTGCGGCTAAACCGTTAAAGTAGTTGGCGAAGATAAGCCCTGAATTGCCGAGCGAGCTCTCTAGAGCCGCTTTTGCTATCGAGGTAATCGTCTTGTGTGCGCTATCACTTCTTTGTGCTGAAACAACAATGCCTCTCATCGTTAGGGCGAGGTTCGTACCAGTATCACCATCCGCGACAGGAAAAACATTGATTCTATTAAGGATAATTTCATGGCGGATAAGGTTTGTTGCGCCTGCGATGACTAGGTCATAAATTTTGTGCCCGTCAAACATGGGAGAGAAGCCCTCCTTTCTCACTTAGCAAAAGAATACAATCAATTTAGTAATTAGACAAGAGTAGTTTTTGATTATTACTAAGAAATAATATATATTGGTATTAGGCAAAAGTATATTGGGCAGGGATGATTTAGCATGAGAATTTGGAGCCTGCACCCGCAATATTTGGATGCGAAAGGACTTGTGGCCCTGTGGCGCGAAGCTTTGTTAGCGCAAGCCGTACTGAAAGGCGCGACGCAGGGTTATAAAAACCACCCCCAGCTGCATCGCTTTTTGCAGCACCATCATCCTGTGGGGGCTATTGATTACTACTTGCAGCATGTCTGGCGAGAAGCGCACAAGCGTGGTTATAATTTCGACCCCAGTAAGCTGTACTGGGGGACGGAGAAGGTAACAATTACTTTAACTCTCGGGCAATTAAATTACGAATGGAGCCATTTGCGTGAGAAGCTCCGCTTGCGTGATCCCAGTAGATTGCAATCGCTACAAGACGTAGTGCTGCCCTGCCATCATCCCATATTCGTCCTCGCGCAGGGAGGGGTTGCTGATTGGGAAAAGGTTACCTGAAACAACAGCGCCCTAGCAGGGATTAGCGAGGCAGAGAACGAAAACCTTTGGTAGGGATAAATTTAGGAGGTGGCATCATGCCAAACATCGGAGAAAAAGCGCCAAATTTCACCTTGCCAGGGACTCATGGCGAGTTTGACCTCGCTGCAGCCTTAGCCAAGGGCCCGTTGGTACTAATCTTCTACCCCAAGGATAACACCCCTGGCTGAACTAACCAGCTTACAAAGGCGCGTGACGCCTACACAGAGCTTCAAGCAGCAGGTTTTCAGGTTGCGGCTATCAGTGCAGACTCCCTGGTTTCGCATCGCAGTTATGCCGAAAAACTGAGTCTACCTTTCGCACTCCTTACTGATGCCACAAAGGAGGTATGCGCTCTCTACCGCGTGCGCATACCTATAATAGGGATTCAACGAACAGTATTCGTCATTGCCCAAGACGGCACCATACTTTATCGCCAGAACGGCTCACCCGCTCTGCTCGAGGTCATTAAAGGGCTGGCCCAGAATACCAAGGAATAATACGAGGTCGCGCACCATGTATAAAGCCACCTGCTAGAAACGCATGCAGGTGGCCACTTTCTTATAAAGAACCGTGCAACAGCGGTGCTGTGCTCTGGAGCTAGTGCACGCCGAAAAACGTGTCGGTTACCGTGTTGCGTGACACAATCCCATGGTCTTTAAGCAGCGACTGCATAGACTTGACCATGCCCCGCGAGCCCGACACATAGTAGCGCGCGTTATTGCTGTGCGAACTTGTGTACAGAGCTATGCTTGCTTTGAGCTCCTCGCGGCTTGTGAGGAGCGAAACCTCGACACTGTTAGTCGCGTTAAAACGCCGTAGCTCATCCTCATAGGCGAAATGCGCGCGGTCGTCGATGTACAATAAGCGGATGTGGGCGGGGGCAGCGCTAGGGTTTTGCGAACTGTCTGCGATTAGTGACCGGAATGGAGTGATGCCGATCCCACCCGCGATAAATAAAACGGGCTTTCTGTCCTTAATATAAAATGACCCAATAGGTCCTCGCATGGCGGCCTGCTGTCCGGGCTGCATAGTCGAAAGGGCCTTTTTAAACGCGCTCGGATTGTCTGTGATGCGCGTAGAAATCATCACGTCTTCACTAGGAGCGGACGCCAAACTAAAGGGACGAAAAGAGCGAGCAATTTTCTCATGCTCGATGAAGAGCGCACCATGCTGCCCTGCCTTCCAGTCTGCACGCCCTTCGAGCTTGAAAACGAAGCTGTAGATGTCGCCTGCCTCGTGCTTTTTATGAAGCAATGTCAGTCGCCGTTTCTTGAAAATGGGTAGAATGTCGCCTAAATTAATCATTTATAGTCCTCCTTTATATAAACTGCCCTTCATCGCCCTCAATACGGCGAATCTCGGAGCAAAGCTTGACAATAGTTTTATATAAAACTATTATGGTTATATAATACATGGAGGTAAAAAAATGCGCAAGGGTGGCTTTGTCGTAGCTAAAATTCACCAACTGTCGGGGCGTATAATTTCACACAAGTTTAGGCAAAGGGGCCTCAAAATCCACCACGCGCAAGGGCGAATCTTGTTTTTTCTGTGGCAGTGCGGGGGTGTTTCGATTCAGCAACTGGCCGTGGCGCTATCCCTCGACCTTTCTACTTTGTCGCTAATGCTCGATCGCTTAGCGGAGGCTGGTCTTGTTCACAAAGTACCTTCAACTGTCGATAAACGCAAAACCATGGTCTTTGCGGCGGATAATCAGGCGGAGTTACGAGCGCATTACGAGCAAGTTTTAGGAGAAATGCAAGAGGGCTTCTATCGGGGGTTTAGTGAGGAGGAGGTGGGTTTAACCGAAGCGCTGCTAGAGCGCATCTACCGCAATCTCAGCTCAATGGATAAAGAAAACAAGGAGGGTTGACATGCCTAAAGTAACACTTGTCACCGGGGTTACAGGAAACGTAGGGCAGGCGGTAGCCTTTGAGTTATTGCGACGCAACCAAGAGGTTAGAGGGGCTGTACTTGCGGACGAGCTCCCCCAAGCGAGGGAGATTTTTGGGGCAGATATTGAACTAGCCGTTTTTGATTTTAATGTGCGCGAGACTTGGAGCAAGGCTTTTCAAGGTGTGCAGCGGATGTTCCTTATGCGACCACCCGCGATTGCCGATGTAGCCAATAACATCAACCCTTCCGTTGACGAGGCCATGAAAATAGGGGTTGATCATTTTGTCTTCTTGTCGCTTCTCGGCGTAGCGAAAAACCCCATCGTGCCACATCATAAGATCGAAAAACATATCCTGCGGCGCAAGGCCAACTATACCTTCCTGCGACCAAGTTTCTTCATGCAGAACTTAATTGGCTTCTTTAAAGAGTTTATTGTCAAGGAAAATATCTTGTTCTGCCCCGCTGGGCACGGCAAAACCAGTTTTATTGACACTCGTGACATCGCCGCCATTGGGGCGCTGGCCCTATCTGGTGATGAGCATATTAATCGCGCCTATGATCTCACGGGCGGCGAAGCCTTAAGTTATTTTGAGGTCGCCGACTTAATGTCTGCCGAGTTGGGGCGTAAGATTACCTTTGCGAACCCAGGCGTGCTTGCTTTTCGGCGCAAGCTGACGGCGATGAAAATAGACCCCACCTACATTAACGTCTTGACAGGGATATTTCTCACGGCGAAGTTTGGCGTGGCCAAGGTCGTCACTCCCGACACTAATCTGTTGCTGGGGCGCGCCCCGATTACCGTAAAGCAGTTCGTGGCCGACCACAGAGAACACTGGGTGTAGTACAAACACAGAGAGGCAACCTGCATTCTCAGCAACGCCTAACGAGGTAGGTAGCTCTACACCATGGCATCAATAGGATACGATTTCAACCATACTTCTCTGTGACCTCTGTGGTAAAAAACGTGCCTTCCCCTTTCTAACCTCTAATATCCAATCTCTAACATCCAGTTATGTGCTCTGTGGTAAAAAACGTGCCTTCCCCGTGCTACAGGGATAGGAGACAATATCAACCACAGAGGTCACAGAGGCGTGGAAAAGAGAGGAAGACAAGACTCGCTTAACATGTAAAAGCAAAGCCCCCCTTCCGCGCGCTACGACTTGGAAGGGGGACCCGTTGTCTGGGTGCTATCGCCTAGGGTTGAAGATCAAAGCGATCTGCATTCATGCCCTTAGTCCACGTTAGGCCAACTGCTAAGCGGGGCGAACCTCGCTGGTCCCTGAGGCCTCACCCACGCGGTAAGTGCCCTCAATGTGTCAAACCATGCGGTTCAACAATGGTCCGTAGTGTCCATAGTCAGCAGGCCACCATTCCTTGTTCGTTCTGCCTCGGCCAGGAGCTTTGCTTGATCGGGCTCCAGTGACGGGGCATTTCCCTGTTTCAGACATAACCAATCCCTCTTTTAAGGTTGATGTTGCTGCGCACTAAAACAGCCCCCCTGTCAAGGAGGGCTGTTGCGCCAAATAATCGGTTCTTCATTTCCCCTTACCCACCCTCACTAAAGCGCTAGGTCAGCACATGGTAGTTACAATTACTTTTTTTACGATGCGCTTGTTACAGTGCGGGGCGTAACAATACAATCAGGTGCCGCCCAAACACCGACAAAAGCACGTATACGACGTGTCGTTCGTGCTCGCCCCTGTCGCCATAGTTACCAACCGACTTATTCAGCTAGGTCTGTGGTCCAGTTAATCGTCTGTATTTTTGTGTCTAACTCGCGATGCGCTTGTGCAAGGCCGTCAATCTCTTTTTGCAGTACCTGCACATCTACTGTTGCGAAGTACTTTATCTCAGATTTGCTAAACCTGTCGTGCGTGATAGCGGCAGCGTCGACGAGGGCGTTAAGAACGCTGCGCTTCATCCCTAGGGCGTCTCGTTCGGCTAGTGCATCGCTAAGCGTCCGATGCTCATCGATCAAGATTGATGAATTAGTCCTATTGATGCGCTGCATTAGGTTTGTGAGGTGCAGCAGGACGCGGTTCACCTCTAGTAGCAGCTCGGCAGGGTCTTCGAGGGCCTTTTCGCCTTCTTGGGCTTTGGCCACGCGCACTAGTCGCTCGCGCAGGCTCGACAGCCTGCGTTGCTGGTCTGCTCGCATGATTAAGGCTTCAGCTAGCTTCACGTTGATCGCCTCCTCATTTGCCGTATTTTAATCAAGTATATACGTTGCTCTTGCCCTCATGTGGTTCTGGTATGTTTTGTAATGCCACTGTAACTTGCGGCGTGCATAGCGAGACGTGTAGGCAATGGTTCCACTTGTCTCTGTCTATAACAATCACTAAAACACTTTGACGTTTACTCCCTATATGTCGAAGCTTACTCCATCTTCCTTTAGAGAAATACGATCCGATAGGCCAACAAACGAGTCCGGTGACATTGTGTGGATAGGTATTATTTGCTTAGGCTCCAGGCCAGCAATCACTCGGCGAATGTCAGACACGGTGGCGTGCCCGCTAGTGTGCAGGATTTCTGACGAAAAGCCTGCCCTTGTTAAATACTCTTCAAACCCTTGTTGATAGGCACTGCTACGGTATCCAGTCCATAGCGAATAAACGAACAGCCCGTCTTTGAGCCCAGATCTTTCGATATCGATGCGCATTGAAGGGCGAACGGCCATAACAATATTGTTCTGTTCCCGGTTCAACTTAGTTCTCGAGATATGATAAGGGGAAAACCGCTTAGCATATTCTTTGCCGATTTTATTATATGTCATTAGCGTAAGCCGATAAGGGTAGAATACCTTGATGTTTGGGTAGTCTTCGGACGGATAGGGCACCTGATTATCACCAAGCAGCTTAAGCGCATATAAGACGTTGGCGGTATACAGGTCTACAACGAATATCCTACCAAGTCGCGAGGCGGCACGATAAAAGCTGACTATGCGATCAATATTCTGGCTTGACGTTTGGAACAACAACGGCCCTATTAATTTATCCATCTTCTTTACAAGCAGGGCTTCGATCTCCTGCTCAGTAATCACCATATCATCCTGCCGTCCAAGCAGCGTTCCTTCGATTAAGAGTGCGTCAGCACATTTCTTAGCTTTGCTAATAAATCTTTCAAGGCAGTGGCCCTTTCGGCCATGTCCTCGAAAGTCGCCGGTATAAAGAATCGTTTTCTCTTTGCTGGATATCTCAAATGCCGCTGCGTCAAAGGCTGAGTGATCCATCAAGAAGGGCATGATTCTGAAGCCGCCAATTTGAAACGGTTTGTACATGTCAAATTCATAAGCTTTCGCCGCACAATATCTTTCCGCCCGGAAAAGAGCTGATACCTCAATAAGTTTTCGAGTGCCTCTGGACAAATATACAGGAATGGCAAAATTGACATAATGCAGCAAGCCATAGTGGTCGATATGGGCATGAGAAATAATAACCGCATCAAGCGCCGGTTCATCCCATCTATACAGCCCCTTAATCCTCGGCAGCATACCGCTCTCGAGCACCTTTTCGTCTGAATATAAGGCTAGTTGATCAGGAAGCGGCCTTCCCCCCAGGCTTAGCGGATACCCAGCGTCAAGGAGAAGCCTATTTTTACCCGACCTGAGTTCGACGAAAGTTCCGCCGATTTCATGCGTTCCTCTATGGATTGTTACCTGCATCTACAATAGACCTTTTATCGAAGTTGTAGGTTGCTTTATAGAACTCGCCCCCCATGTTCTTCAACCCTTCACGTATCAGTGCCGCGACAGCGTCCGAAAATAAGGGATGGTATTTTTCCGCAAGAATATGCGTGGCAATCTTGCCGAATTTACTGCCATTATTATTGATTGCTGTAATATCGCTTGTGTCTGCCACGTGACCAGATTTGTCGAAGGAGAAGATAGACTCCTTGGCCACACAGGTGTCGTACATTAGCGCGGTGTAAAAGAGCGTTGCGCCGATAACTCCAAGGGCCTGATTGTCTCCACGCTTGAGCTCGATAAGATGCAATGTCTGACCGTCCTTGCCGATGCCCCACATATCGATAGCGCTGGCTCCGCGCGGAAACACGGCATTGCTTGCCGCAATTTTATCGATAAAGACGCCGGTTGGCAGCTGATTAAACAACTTGCTCTCGTCGATATTCCAGTGTTTAGCGAGAAGCGATTTGCCTTCATGGTTTACAAACCACGCCTCGGTTTGTCGCTCCCATAGTGGCGTGCCGCTTTGGTCTGTTCTTTCTTGTCGTGACTTGTTCAGGGTCATCTCATTTGCTCGCAACCAATGCATAAAGTTGAGTATGACCCCGCTTTTGCTTTGGTCGACCAAGAACCAACCAGGGAAAAGCCTCGTCATATTGTATACTCTGTACAGAAAGCGGTTATAGTGACAAGCTTCAGCGTAGCCGTATTTTTGAACCAAGTCCTCTCGTGCTTCGAAATCGAGTACAACAGAATCGATCTCTTTAGCAAGCCAGTGCTTTAATATTAGTACCCATCCTTCGAAAGCGACGCTGTCGTCCTGCATTCTCTGGGTTGGGTGCTGAATGTTTACCCGCAAAACCTTATCCTTGATGGAACATGCCATATCTCCGGGAAGGCTCACCCTTGAGGCAGCACTGTATTTTTTAAGTCGGCGGATTATCTCGTCCTTTTCGATTACAGCGTTGTTTGCGTCGCTAAGATTAAGCATATGCACTATTCGCCTCCTAATAATCGATTTGGTTCTGAGCAGCCGCAGTTCCACATTTGCCGTATTTTAGCCAAGTATATAGGTTGCTCTTGCCCTCATGTGGTTCTGGTATGTTTTGTAATGCCACTGTAACTTGCGGCGTGCATAGCGAGACGTGTAGGCAATGGTTCTACTAGTGGCCCGCTACCGCTGTATGCGGCCAAGGAGGAATCCTGCAAAAAATGGTGAATAAACCAGTTGAGGGACAGTCGCGACGGGGAGCAATCCAAGGGGGTGGAGGCCATCTTTAGGCAGTTAAAACTTCTGTTGTGGCTCTTAGGTTTAGTGACGGGCTTAGTAGTAGTAATTTTTGTTGTCAACCAGACTTACCAAGTTGTCGCCTTGGCTACGGCCCTCTCGCCGTTACTAGGTACTGTAGTTTTGTACGCATTGCTGGCAATCTACCTGGCCGTAATTTTGTGCCCCTTAGTCATGTTAATCATCATGTCGCCGCCTCTTACGCCCCCGACTAGTCAGCTTAACCCAGAGTACCCCAGATTCTTGCGACAGCTTTGTCAGCGCCTGTGTGCCAACCCGCACACCAAGAATATGCCAGTAAATCCCACCGATATGCGCAGCATCGAAGCAGCGCTGCTAGTTCTTGATCAGTTGGCGACTAAGCGCATCAAGGGTACAGCGGCACAGGTATTCGTAGCGACATCAGTCTCTCAGTACGGCGGGCTCGACGGCCTCCTGGTACTCATGGCGCAGGTGCGGCTCATTTGGCAATTAGCCAACATCTACAACACGCGCCCGCACTGGCGTGACATTCTTAAACTATATCTTAACGTGGGTGCGACAGTCGTCGTGGCCAGCGAGATCGAGAATATCGACCTCATTGAGCATCAGCTAGAACCGCTGCTAACTTCAGTGCTAGGGTCAAGCATCGCCGTAGTGGCCAGCGGCGCGGGCACGCTCGTCTTTAATTCGCTATTGCAAGGCGCTGCCAATGCCTTTTTGACCTTACGAGTGGGTGTCATCACTAAAGGCTACTTAGCTGCCCTGCAAAAACCAAGTAGCCACGAGCTCAGAAAAACCGCCCTCGTACAGTCCACAGCTTTACTAAGCGCTGTGCTAACAGAATCGCTCGGCACGGCAATCCGTAGCATCATACGCGTGGCAAAAAGGTCCACGGCCAAGGTCGCCAAAGCCAATTACCATAAAGTCGTGCAAAAGTCCAGCAAACCGCCACAAGTGGCCGCAAGGTAGGGGAGCAAATCGCCCGGGGCGTTAGCGACGCCGTAAAGATGATGCGAAACCGGCTAGGGGGCGGGATATTTTGGCCGAAGGGGTAGCGCGGCCTACAACAAAAAGCATGCTCTGACACTTAAGTCGATAAAAATATAGAATTTCTATAATAATTTCAACTTAACGCTCATAACGCCTGAAACAAGGCGCGCTTCAATCCATACCCTAGCGCCATTCGCTAGCTCATGAAACTTGCCTGCCACACCCACGTAGTAGTACATGTGGTCATCACAAAGGAGGGGTAAAGATGCAGAGAAGACTAACGCGTAGCCGTAGCGACCGCAGGTTGTTTGGTGTATGCGGAGGAATGGCAGAGTACTTCAATGTTGACCCGACGGTGGCGCGCCTCGTGGCCATCATATTAGTACTATTTGACGGCATAGGCGTGTTTATCTACCTTGTTCTCGCTGTGCTCTTGCCCGCGAGCGAAACACGTGGTCAACAGCCTGCAAGAGATAATTTTGGCGAGGCCATCAAGGATATTGAGCACACTGTGGAAGAAGTTGCGGCCCGCGTTGAGGAGAAAGTGGAAAACTTGGCGCGCGAAAGCGCCAAGCCTAGCCATGCACGGCACTCGCCTTGGGTGGGTATAGCCCTCATTGTCGGGGGCCTCTGGCTACTCGCGCGCAATTTAGGCCTAATGGAGCGGCTCAATTGGAATATTTCCTTGGCTTTTAGGCCGCATTTGGGCTTCATAGTGCCGGTAGGCCTTGTAGTGCTCGGGCTAGTGTTAGTACTGTCAGAGCGGAGCAAGCGCCGTGAGTAGCGGCCTCGTACTTATTGCTATCGGTCTCTTGTGGCTACTACGAAACCTTGGTATTTTGCCGGGTGATGTCTTTCGTCTAATCCTGCCCTGGTGGCCGCTGCTGCTAGTGTTTATCGGGTTAAAGGCTATTTTTCTGCCGCGCAGATCGACGTCAATGGGGGCACTACTTCTGGCCCTTGTCTTGCTAGGTGTGGGCTACCTGGTCTTCTTTCCCACAGAGCAGGGGGTGAGTGGCCCCTGGGTGACCACGACTGTACCCATACCCATAGGGGCGAGCCTGCCGCGCGAGGTTCCCCATGTGGTTCTTAATGCCAACATTGCGGCTAGTAGCTTTTATTTGCGGGCCGGAGACCCTGCCATGCCCTACTTGGCCAAAACTCGCTCGCGCGGTCTTCCTCTGCACCAGACTATAGGCGCTTGGGGTGCACAGAATGAAGTGATAGGCCTCTCTCATCTATCCCAGGGACTGCACCGCAGTAATCTAGGCCAGCTAGGCTCTCAGGTTGTCACGGAATTAAACCCTAAGCAGGCGTTTGCGCTCGAGATTCTGGTCAGTGCTGCCGCGGCCGACCTTGATTTGCGGGGGCTTAACCTTACTGAGGTGAAGCTGCGACTAGATGCCGGTCAGGCCACCCTGCACCTGCCCGACCAGCTACAGCAGCTTGCCATCGCAGTCGAAGCTAACGCAGCCGATGTCAAACTTGTTATCCCCGAAAATGTTGCCGCCCGCATACGCGTAGATAGCGAGGCGGCCATGGTTGTTGTTGACGAGCGTCGGTTTGAGCGGCAAGGTGAGTTCTTTGTCTCGCGGGAATATGACCAGTCCGCCAGACGCATACTAGTTTCGGTAGACTTAGCGGTGGGCAGGCTGCGCATCGAATAGTTGCTTAGACACTAAAGGGCCTGTGGCTGTAGCCAAGGGCTCTTTTGCTGGTTCGGCCCAAATAGCAGGCGCGCACGGGGGTAGCCGTAGATTGCTAGGCAATTGCTGAAACTTCTAGGCGATAAATAAGAGGGTTGTTTGCAATCCAAGGCGAATATTATAAAAAGTGAAAACTAAGGGGGTGTTCTCGTGTTTTACCAAGGAGGGAACAGGCGTCTATCGCGGTTTCGCGCCAGGCATTCTAAGCAAAATCTGCCTCGCGTAGCCGTTCTTGGGGCAGGTCATGGTGGGCAGACCATGGCCGGACATCTTGGGATGATGGGATGCGAGGTATCGCTGTACAATCGTAGTAGTGAGAGAATCGCACCCGTTCAGCTGGCTGGCTGCATTGAACTTACTGGTCAGATAGAGGGTGTCGGTAAGCTCGCTGTCGTGACAACAGACATTGAGTTAGCTATTCGTGATGTCGAGCTCATAATGGTGGTGGTTCCAGCAAACGGGCACGCCTCCATGGCCGAAGTGTGTGCGCCACACCTTAGGGATGGGCAAGTAGTGGTCTTGCATCCCGGTCGTACTGGAGGCGCACTTGAGTTCTTTAACATCATACGCCAACACGGGTGCACAGCTGACGTCATCGTGTCTGAAGCCTCTACCCTCATCTACGCTTGCCGCATGCTCAACCCGGCCAAAGTGCAGGTGTTTGGGGTTAAAAATGTCATCCCTGTGGCGGCCATCCCTAGCTACCGAACCCCTGAGATCATCAAGAAGCTTAATATTATCTATCCCCAGTTTGTTCCCGGCGACAATGTGTTAAAGACCAGCCTAGATAATATAGGGGCCATCTTTCACCCCGGACTCACTGTGCTAAACGCCGGCCGCATCGAAGCCACCCATGGTGAGTTCGAGTTTTACATGGATGGGGCTACCCCGTCCGTGGCAAGGGTGCTCGAGGCCATGGACAATGAGAGGATTGCCGTAGCCGCAGCTCTCGGCATCAGGGCTATGAGTGCGCGAGAGTGGCTCTACATTGCCTACGATGCCGCCGGTAGAACCTTGTACGAAGCAATGCAGGCCAATGTCGGGTACAAGGGTATTAAGGCACCGCCTACAACGCTTATGCGTTACATCACCGAAGACGTCCCCATGAGCCTAGTGCCCATCGCGTCCCTAGGGCATCAATTCGATGTTCCCACCCCCATTATCGACAACATGATCCACATGGCGAGCGTCATCCATGACGCCGACTACTGGGCTGATGGCCGAACAGTCGAGACCATGGGGCTCTCAGGGCTGTCGGTCAAGCAAATACGTAAGCTGGTACTGGAGGGCAGGGTAGATGCCTAAGAGAATTCTTGGCGCTGCTATAGGTAGCTGTGTGCATGTGGCGGGTGTAATATCGTACCTGCGACTGGCAGAGAATCTTGGCTACCAGACAGATTTTATGGGCCCAGCAGTGGGCATTACGGATATAGTGGCCGCCGCCTGTAGAGAGCGACCTGACATTTTGGCCTTAAGTTATCGTTTGTCCCCCGAGGCAGCCCGCTCTTTGCTTAACGAGCTCGGCACAGCTTTGGCGGCCGCAGGCCTAAACGACATCGAGCTAGTTTTCGGAGGAACACCACCCGTAGCTAAGATCGCCGAAGAGACGACGCTGTTCGCGCGGGTTTTTAGTGGTGAGGATGGGCCAGCGGAGGTAGTCGCCTACTTGCGGGGCGAGAAAGGTGGGCGACAGACGGCCACTCCACCGCAGACTTTAGTAGAGAGGGTAAAGAGCCTTGCCCCCTACCCCCTCATTCGGCATCACTTTGGTCTGCCGAGCCTGCAGGATACTATCGACGGCGTGCGCACGATTGCAGAGGCCAAGGTGCTAGACATCATATCGCTCGGTCCTGACCAAAATGCGCAATTTGCCTTTTTTAGGCCACAGGAGATGGACCCGCTGCAGCACGGTGCGGGTGGTGTGCCTGTGCGTACGCCCGCAGATTTGGCCGCCCTCTATGCGGCGTCCCGCACGGGCAACTACCCGCTCATGCGCTGCTATTCGGGCACGCGCGACTTACTGCAGTGGGCCGAAATGAGCAGGGAGACGATTAATAATGCTTGGGCCGCCGTTCCGCTCTGTTGGTACAATGCCTTAGACGGAAGGTCAGATCGCCCGCCTACACAGTCCATTTCGGAGAACCTAGCCGTAATGGCTTGGCATGGCGAACGCGGCATACCTGTTGAGGTGAACGAAGCGCATCACTGGAGTCTGCGTGAGGCGCCCGATGTAGTCGCCGTAGCCGCAGCCTACCTAGCGGCGCTAAATGCCAAGAAGCAAGGGGTAAGAGATTATGTCGCGCAGTATATGTTTAACACGCCTCTAGGTACCTCTTACAGTAATGATCTAGCCAAGATGCTGGCCAAGCGCGACCTCATCGAGTCACTGCATGACGATAAATTTACCTCTCTGCGCCAGGTGCGCACGGGCCTAATGAGCTTGTCCACTAATATGAACATGGCCAAGGGTCAGCTTGCCTCTTCCATGGCTTTAGCGCTCAATCTAGAGCCGCATATCATCCATGTCGTGGGTTATTCCGAGGCGCAATTCGCCGCCTCGCCTGAGGTTGTAATAGAGAGTTGCCAGATTGTGCATGGGGTGATACGCAGCAGGCTACACCTCGCACCAGACGCCTCGCACGACCCCCAGGTAGCGGAGAGACGACAGTCACTAAAAGAAAAAGCCACCGACTTGCTACAGTCGATAGCGCGGCTTGGCCAAGGAGAGGATGCTTTGACCGACCCAGCCGTAATCGCCAAGGCAATTCAAGTAGGGTACTTAGACGCACCGCATCTCAAAGGCAATCGATTTGCCCAGGGTGCCGTTAAAACGAGGATTATCGATGGGGCCTGTGTGGCGGTAGAGTAAGTGTACACTCCATAAACCAGAAATGAGGTGTCTCCATAATGCCCTTGCGCGTTGCGTTGGCATACACGGTTGAAGTCGACAAACAAGGCAGTGTTGCGAATCCGCACGGAACTCTACAAATGAATGTAACGACGGAAGCCCTAAAGGACGCAATTGCTGAGCTTGGCTATGAGGTACACCTGGTGCCGGGCGACATTGACATGTTGCGCCAGCTAGGTGAGATCAGGCCAGATGTTATTTTTAACAATTGTACTGGCATTCACGACAAGTCCAGTCAGCCCCAAGTAGCAGCGATGCTGGAGCTAGCCCGTATTCCCTTTACTGGAAGNGGNCACTGCGCCCATGTACTGGCCCTTTACAAGCCTCTCACCAAGATGGTGCTCGGGCATCATAATATCCCCACACCACACTTTGCCGTCGCCGATAGCGAACATGCTCCGCTTCCCAGCACCTTAAAGTACCCAGTGATTGTGAAACCAGAACATGAAGGGTCTAGCATTGGCATTTCTGCCAAAAGTGTTGCTAATTCAGCGGCAGACGCTGCCGAGATGGTACGAACAGTAGTTACNTCGTTTCGACAACCGGCCTTAGTNGAAGAGTTTGTTGTCGGACGTGAATTCACGGTGGGGGTTTTAGGGGGCGAGCGAACAAGGATTTTACCGCCCATTGAGATTATGTTTGCGACCAGAGATGGTTTTTATGATCACCACGTGAAATCTCAGGACGCGGTAGTTACAAAGTGTCCGGTCGATCTCGAACCTCAACTATACCGGCGCATGGAAGAGGTTGTGCTAGGATCCTTCCAGGCCCTAGGATGTCGCGACTATGCGCGCATTGATCTTCGTGTAACTACCGCAGGGCTTCCCTATGTCATTGATGTCAACACCTTGCCTGGTCTAGACCCGAGCTACAGCGACTACCCCAAGGCAGCTCGCGCAGCAGGGCTATCTTACGTCGGACTTATCGACCACCTCTTGCATTGCGCCTTGCGGCGAGCCTAGTTTAACGTCAACTTTAGAGCGTGAAAAGAGGCTGCACATTTTAATGCAGCCTCTTTTTTTGCGTGTCAAAGCATAGGTGAGAGATCAATGGCTTCATGTTGATGCCTCCCGCTTCACAATTAGTGTTCTGCCAAGTCATCAATGGCCGCGCGTAGTCCCGTGACAATAGTTTCTAGCGACATGCTGGGAGTCAGGTGCTGCTCGGCTTTGTCTGTAGTCTGTTCAGGCAGGTAGGGGATATGGATAAAGCAAGAGGAGATGGCGAGATGTCGTGAGCGAATGAGGTGCTCTAGCGTGTAGAGGGTGAAGTTGCAGAGGTACGTGCCCGCACTGTTTGAGACATAAGCAGGAACACCAACCTTGTTGATGGCCAAAGCGAGCGACTCTACAGGCAGCGAAGAAAAGTAACCATCAGCCTCGCCTTGGATNACCGGTTCGCCGCNTCGGGCAACNTCGTANTTNTCTTTACCATGACAGATATTAATGCCGATNCGTTCNACCNCGATCTTGGCGCGGCCNCCAGCCTGNCCCACGGCAATGACGAAGGTNGGNGAATGTTCGAGGAGAGCGTTCTCAAGCANAGAGGTTACGCGCTCCCAAGCGACAGGTAGTTCNACAGCTTTTACGGCGATATCCCCAACNACGTAGCCGTCAAGGCGCTTTACTGCCTCGAGCGAGGGGTTNGTCTTTTCGCCGCCAAAGGGCTCAAAACCNGTGAGNAAAAGTGTACGCATCCTAGCGACACGCCTCCCATTCGTCNCGNAANACTTCCATAATAATCTCATCCTGCCANTGTCCNGCCNCAAAGCGATGCTGCCGNTGGCGACCTACTTCTTTAAANCCGCATTTTGCATANCAGCGCATNCCCCTTACATTGCCCGCAAAGACCCGNAGGTAAATCTTGTTTAAGTTAAGNCTGTGAAAGCCAAGCCTGAGCAGTATGTTAAGGGTGTCGGTGCCGTAGCCTTGGCCGTGGTAGTCAGTCTTGCCGATGGCAATCCCCACCTCGGCATGTCGGTTCACGGAGTCAATGTGGTGTAACCCACAGCCACCGAGGTACTCACCGGCTAAAGTTTCGATGGCGAATAATTTGTCGGTGGCGGTGTGGTGCACAGCACTCTCAAGCCATTTTTCCTCCATGGCTCTCGATAAAGGCAGGGTAAAGGCCAGTAAGTGCCGCGTGACCTCGGGATTGTTGATCCAGGGCATGATATTGTCAATATCCGACTTCTCTAGTCCTCTGAGCCTTACTAAGTTGCCGTTAAACATAAGCGACCCTCCTCATAGCATTCAAGCCTGGAATGTGCTCTCTTTCGTCGCTGGGTGAAGACATTCCTTCTCTGGGCAGCTGCTATTATCTATTTGTCACGGTTTGACATGGTTGGGCTTGCAGGATAATGTCGAATATGATAGAAATGTTTGTATTATAAGAAACATGAGTAAGGACTGAAGTGGATGAGCGTATTCTCTCCTATGGCGCAAAGTTTGTGGGCAAAGAAATCTAAGGACGGCAACGACCAGTGGTTGCCCCTAACAGTACATATGACAGACGCCGCATCTACGGCTAAAAAGTTATGGAATCACTGGGTGTCAGATGGTGTCAAAAAGAGCATTAATTCTGGCCTACAGAATGGCGCATGTGGCGAGCAGCTCTTGATATTCTTAGCAGCCGCCCATGACCTTGGCAAGGCCACGCCAGCTTTTCAAGCTAAGCGCTCTAACAGCAATGAGCTGGACAGAGTAATTTTTGAGCGAACGCAAAGCTCTGGCCTTGTTATGCAGAATACCGCCGATTTTCAAAGTGCCTCTAAGACGCCCCATGCTCTAGCTACCCAAGTACTGCTGCGACAGCAAGGATGCGATAGACGCATTGCGGCGACCTTAGGTGCCCATCACGGTAGGCCCTCTGATACAGATGATGGCTATGACCAAGTAACACAGTACCCCGAGAACTATCACATGGGGCGCGCCGGTAAAGTAGCTTGGGAGGCTGTGCAACAGGAGGTCTGCGGTTTTGCTCTCAGTCTTGCGGGCTATAAAACCATGGCCGACTTGCCACAACCTAGCATGCCTGTTCAGGTTTTATTGAGTGGTCTGGTCATCTTGGTTGACTGGATTGCCAGTAGCGAGGAGTTCTTTCCATATCTAACTGTAGATAGCATTGTTATGCCGTGCCCAAAGAACCGCATCAAGGTGGCGTGGCAAAAGCTTTCGTTGCCTCATTCTTGGCATGCGAGCAACAAATGGATGAATTCTGATCTGTTTGTGGAGCGTTTTGGCTTTGCGGCCAATGCTCTGCAGAGAGCCGTTATAGAAGTGGCGAAAGGCGTAGAAAATCCCGGTTTGTTGGTGCTTGAAGCGCCGATGGGCGTGGGGAAGACAGAGGCCGCGCTCCTGGCTGCTGAAATATACGCTGCTAAGTCTAGACGTAAGGGCGTGTTTTTTGCACTCCCCACTCAGTCTACCTCCGACGGTATTTTCCCGCGCTTTTTAGCTTGGCTTAGGCAAGCAACTGGTAACGAGACAAGTTCGTTGCGCCTGATGCATGGCAAGGCACAGTTTAATGCCACTTATGAGGGTCTAACACGCATCGCGCCAAACGAGGACGAAGAGAGCCGCGTAATTGTGCACCAATGGTTCGCCGGTAGAAAAAAGGGCCTGCTTGACGATTTCGGCGTAGGAACAGTGGACCATGTCTTAATGTCTGCCCTGAAGCAAAAACATGTTATGTTGCGTCATCTCGGCCTAGCTAACAAGGTCGTAATAATAGACGAATGCCACGCCTACGATGCCTACATGAGTCAATACCTATTCATGGCCTTGCGATGGTTCGGCGCCTACCAGGTGCCGGTAATAGTGTTGTCGGCCACCCTGCCTGCCAAGCAACGACAAGCCTTAGTGGAAGCATATCTTGATGAGCGCCCTGCGCAGCAGCGGCAGACAGACCCTCTTGGCAAAAGGACATCAGTCCCAACCCGAGCACCAGCCCGGGTGACAAGCCAAGAATATCCCCTAGTGACTTACACTGACAAAGGGGAAGTTTACCATACACCTCTACCCCATGATGGTCTTCCCAATACCGTGCAGGTAGAACACATTTCAGAAGAAGAGTTAACGGACAAGCTCAGAGATTTGCTTTCAGATGGCGGCTGTGTGGGGATAATCGTGAACACCGTTGGTCGTGCACAGCAGCTAGCAGCATCTTTGCGCGATAGCTTCTCACCTGCTAGAGTGCGCATCCTGCACTCGCGTTTTCTCGCTCCAGACCGGTCTAGATTGGAGCAGGAGCTACTTGGGGAATTAGGCAAGGAAACCCAAGGTGTGACGAGGCCAGCGGAGCGCATTGTTATCGGCACCCAGGTCCTTGAGCAGTCGCTAGACATCGACTTTGACTTATTGGTTACCGATCTATGCCCCATGGATTTGTTGCTACAGCGAATTGGCCGGCTACATCGCCACCATAGAAGCCGACCGCCAAAATTGGCGCAGGCCAAGTGTTTTATGTTGGGAGCAGGGGAGGAGGGCGTGTTTGAGAAGGGCTCTGCGGCAGTGTATGGGCAGTACCTCTTGTTGCGCACGCAAGCTTGCCTGCCAAAGCAAATTAGCCTGCCTGATGACATTTCGCGCTTAGTGCAAGAGGTCTACCGTGAGGATGAGCCGGCTTTGCCGTACAATCCAGCTTATGGCAAAGCATTGGCCGAGCATAAGAGCTTCATTGCGAGCCAAGAAAAACGCGCGAAGGATTTTCGGCTCACGCCCCCCTGGCCAGATGGCAGCCTGATTGGTTGGCTACAAACACCCGCATCTGACCGCAATGAAAAGAGTGGGGAAGCTGCCGTGCGCGATGGCGATGAATCTATTGAAGTAATCCTAGTGCAGAAGAAGGCAGATGGCCGATTTCACTTTTTACCATGGCTTGAAGGGGGCCAGTCGATTTCGCATGATTCGCCGCCTGGTTTTGAAATGGGTCGAGCGCTGGCCCGTTGCCGGGTTAGGCTGCCCCCGGTGATATGTTCGGTGCGAAACATTGATAAGGCCATTAAAGAACTAGAAGTATTAAGTGCAGCGGAACTACGTGAGTGGCAGAGATCGCCTTGGCTGGCAGGAGAGTTATTTTTGATTTTGGATAGCGATTTTTCGGCTACTCTTTGCGGGTACAAGTTGACCTATGACCAAAATATGGGCTTGATACAGAGAAAGGAGGAATAGAATTGGCGGAAAAAGAGTTTAACTTGCTTCATGAACCATGGATTCTCGTCATGAAGCACGATGGCCAAACGGAAGAAGTCTCCTTGCTGGATGTATTCAGACGGGCACATCTATGGCGGGGGTTAGCCGGTGAACTGCGGACGCAGGATGTGGCAATTTTAAGATTGTTGCTAGCTGTGCTGCATGCGGTATTCGCTAGGTATGATGTGTCCGGCGATTTTAAGCCGGTGCAGTCACCTCGCGAAGCGCTAGACCGGTGGCAATCACTTTGGCACCGCGGCGATTTCCCTGTGGAACTAGTTAGGAAATACCTCATGGTCTTTCTAGATCGTTTTTGGCTGTTTCACCCCACGCAGCCGTTTTACCAGGTGGCGACTATAAAAGAGGCTACTGAGTACACTGGCGCGAAGCTTAACGGGGAGTTATCTGAGAGTAGCAACAAATTGCGTCTCTTCCCTAAACGTACTGGTGCGGCTAAATCGCAATTAAGCTATGCCGAGGCAGCCCGTTGGCTAATCTATGTTAATGCCTATGACGACACCTCGGCCAAACCCCGATCGAAGGGACTACCTAGCCCGGGAGCGGGCTGGTTAGGCAAGCTTGGCCTTATCACAGCCGTGGGGGATAATCTACTGCAAACTCTGGTACTTAATTTGGTCTTACTCAGAGACGGTACAGATGATCTATGGGGGGCCGAAAAACCTCTCTGGGAGAGTGATGTGCGAAGTCAAGAGAGAGTGCAGATTGAGATGCCAGACAATTTATCCGAATTGCTGACTTTGCAGTCGCGCCGCTTGCTGCTGCAAAGAGAAGGCGAAAAGGTGATCGGCTTTGCCCTGCTAGGCGGCGATTTTTTTGAGAAAACAAATGCTTTTAGTGAGCAAATGACTGTGTGGCGCGCCCCACGCAAAGGGAAAGATGTTTCTCTAGGGCACACTCCGCGGCGACATGACGTATCGCGTCAGTTGTGGCGAGATTTCGCGGTGCTTATCGCGCAGCGCGAAGGGGGCCGCCGCCCTGGGGTAGTCAACTGGCTGGCTCGCCTAAAAAGGGAGGAGCTGCTTGCGAAGAAACACACTCTTTTCGAAGTAGCTGCGGTCAATTATGGCGACAAAGACTTTTTTGTCGATGATGTTTTCAGCGATTCCCTGGCTATAAACTCAGAGTTATTGTCAGGTCTTGGCAGTAACTGGGTAGAGCGCATAGCAGATGAAATCGAGGTGACCGAAAGACTTGTGCAGCAAGTTGGGGAGTTGGCACAGAGGCTTGCTACAGCAAGTGGCGACTTAAACAGCGCTGCATCACGAAACGAGGCCAAAGAGCAGGCATACTTTCGTTTAGACCGTCCCTTTCGTCACTGGTTGGAGGAGCTTAACCCAAGCAATGACGATATTGATCAGCAGTGCGAAAAATGGTGGTCGAATGCGCAGCGCATCGTCCGTAACTTAGGGAGGGAGCTAACTCAAAAGGTTGGGCCACAGGCATTCTCTGGGCGCATGGTGAAAGAAGGTGACTCGGCTCGGCAGTGCACGGCGCCTGAAGCATTTAACCGCTTTCTCTATGCTATTAACAGTAAGGAAGCGTTGAAAGGAGGAAGTAGGCATGATAGAAAAGGCTAGGCAAGTAGGTGTGTTTGTGGAGAGGAAAATAGTCGGCTTGGCTAGTAACCCTAGTCCCTCGGCTGTAAAAGCCCAACTGGCTCATTTGCGCAATGGTGTGGGCAAGTTGCCGGGGAGCCAGCCGGCGCTGTGGGAAGTAACTCTAAGTGAGCTACCCGAAAGTCTCATAAGTCAGGGCGAGGCTCCCACCCAGGGTGAATGGGCCATCCATGTCGCGTTGACCCTTTATTCCCTGCACCAACAAGGTAGGGACCCGCTAAATCAAAACATGAATCACCGAGGCAATACGCTCGGCCATAGTGCAAGGCAGCTGCGAGAGGGAAACACCGACAAGGCAGATGCCGTACGAAGGCGGTTTAACATTGTAGCCATGGCGGATAGTTTTGAGAGGTTGTCGTGGCATCTGCGTGGCTTTGTCCAGCTCCTTAAAGCCAGCAGCATACCGCTAGACTACTGTAAGCTAGCGGAAGAGCTGTATTGGTATCAGTTTGCTGAGGCACGCGACGGCATAAGACTAAAGTGGGGACAGGATTTTTATCGTACTGATGTCTCCCGCGATAAAGAAGCCGGTCCCCAACAGGAATAAAAGGAGGCAGTTAAATGAAAAACTCGATTCTCTATGTGGATGTGCATGTGCTGCAATCCGTTCCGCCTAGCTGCATTAACCGAGACGACACCGGTAGCCCTAAGACGGCAACCTATGGTGGGGTAGTGCGGGCGCGCGTTTCTTCGCAGAGTTGGAAAAGGGCTATGCGGTTAACGTTTAAAGAAGCACTTCCTACAAATGAGTTGGCCTTTCGTACCAAGAACATCGTCGGGTTAATAGCGAAAGAAATACTCGTTCTTGACCCAAAAAGTGAAGCCGCAAAGTTAGCGCAGCGCATACTTGAGACAGCAGGCCTTAAGATTAAATCAGCAGAAAAGGGAACTGATGCGCTCTTCTTTATTAGTAGCGCCCAAGCTAAAGCTCTAGCAGAGCTCGCAGTTTCAGATGGTGAAGTCGTTAAAGAAAAGCCCTCTAAGGAGGCTAAGGCTAAGGTGCAGAATGCGCTTAGGCAGTCACCAAGCATCGATGTGGCCTTGTTTGGGCGCATGGTTGCTGATGACCCATCACTAAACACGGATGCGTGCTCACAAGTCGCACACAGCATATCTACTCACAAGGTGAGTATTGAATACGATTACTTTACCGCAGTCGATGACTTGGCGGAGGAAGACAATGCTGGGGCCAGCCATTTAGGCACAGTAGAATATAACTCAGCAACGCTCTATCGCTATGCTACTGTGGCGGTGCATGAACTGAATAAGCAACTGGGCGATGATACTGTAGCAGCTGTACGTCACTTCTTGCGTGCCTTTGTCCACTCCATGCCCACAGGCAAGCAAAATACATTTGCGAACCGCACTTTGCCTGAGGCGGTCCTGGTGACACTGCGCAAGGACCAACCCCTAAACCTAGTTGGTGCCTTTGAGAGACCTGTGCCCGCTAGCGAAGATGGTTATGTGGCGGCATCCTTAGGCAGGCTAGTCGGCCACGCTAAGAAACTGTATGCGAGCTTTGCCACCACGCCTGTGCGGTCTTTTGTTGCCGGAGAGGGGTTGTCGGAGCTTGGCCAAGTGCAGCAGTTTGCTGAGCTGTTAGATTCGCTAGGCACCGAGCTCACAGAGCAACTAGGTAACGGCAGGGATCATTAATGAGCACCTTGCTTATGCGCCTAGCTGCCCCCTTGCAGTCATGGGGGGTAGATGCCAAATTCGAGCGGCGGGGGACTGAGCGCATGCCGTCCAAAAGCGGAGTTTTGGGACTTGTAGCAGCGGCACTCGGTAGGCGGCGCAATGAAAGCATAGATGATTTAGCTCGCCTCTGTTTCGGAGTGCGGGCAGACAAAGAAGGGGTTTTGCTGCGAGATTTTCACACTGCTAAGAGCTTAGAAGCTGCCTATGTCACAAATCGCTACTACTTGTCAGATGCGGTATTTCTCGCTGGGCTAGAAGGAGACGAACAACTGCTCATAAGTATCGAACAGGCCCTAAAGAATCCCGTTTTTCCTCTAGCTCTTGGTCGGCGCTCTTGCCCACCTGAAGGACAAGTTGCATTAGGCATACGTTTCGGCAAGGCTCTCTTGCCAGCTTTAAGGGATGAGCCGTGGCTTGTCAGTGATTGGACCAAAGGAGGCGAGGCACCCGAAGTGCGACTGCGTATTGTGTCCGATGCCGGGCTCGATGCAGGGCCTGCCTACTTGCAGCGCGATATGCCCCTTGCTTTCGACCAATTGCATCGCAAACATGGTTTTCGTCTTGTGGCCGAGGGTGCCGCAGTTACTCTGCCTAACCCTAGTAGCAGAAGAGCGGCGAGATTGCCGCACACATCCCATGATGCAATGACTGGACTGTAAGGAGGTGGATAGATGTATCTGACTCGCATAGCACTTGATCTTAATAGGCGGGAGACGCTGCGGGCACTTGCCTCGCCCCATGTAATTCACGGAGCAGTGGAATCAAGCGTACCGCCAGGCGAGAGCGAAAAGCGCGAGCGCAATCTCTGGCGGATTGACTATTTAGAGCCGAATTGCTACCTGCTCGTCCTTAGTAGGCAGGTGCCAAACATGACTGCAATCGCCACTCAATTTGGGTATGCTCAGCGGGAACCAGCATGGGAGACGAGATGCTACCAAACATTGCTTTCCAAGCTACATGCGGGGCAGGCCCTGAGATTCCGCCTGCGTGCCAACCCAGTGCGCAGTAGTTGCATTGAAAACGAAGGAGCGAACGGCAGAGGCAGGGTGTACGCACATGTGACTGTGGAGCAACAAAAGCAGTGGTTGTACTCGCGCTCTGAGGGTCTCGGTTTTGCTCTTGACGACCAAACCTTTACTGTGGTGCATACGGAATGGAAGAAGTTCCGCAAATCGAGAGGCTTCGGCAATGAAGTGTCGTTGCGTATAGCCGATTTTGAAGGTAGGCTACAAGTGACAAATGTCGAGCTCTTTAAGCATGCGTTGACACAAGGAATTGGTCGTGCAAAGTCATATGGTTGTGGGTTGTTAACTGTCGCGCGGGAGCGTGAACTCAGCGGTGGGTAGTAAGCCGACTGTAGAAAAGGCAGGCTTGTTGGCGTTACCTACTATACGTGACAGGATTTCATTCCTTTACGTGGAGCGCTGCCTGATTAATCGCCAAGATGGCGCCATTACAGTAACAGATGCGCGGGGAACAGTGTTTGTGCCTGCTGCTTCACTTGGCGTCTTACTGCTTGGCCCCGGCACCAATATGTCGCATCGCGCTATGGAGCTCATCGGAGATTCAGGTGCCAGTGTCATTTGGGTTGGCGAACAGGGCGTGCGTTACTATGCCCACGGCCGCCCGCTCACTCGCTCTTCGCACTTGCTCTGTCGTCAGGCGGCGCTGGTTTCGAATGTGCGCTCGCGCATTGCGGTGGCGAGGCAAATGTACCAGTTGCGCTTCCCTGAGGAGGATGTTTCGGAACTGACCATGCAGGAGCTACGGGGGCGTGAAGGGGCGCGTATAAGGGCAGTGTATAAGCGGGCTGCGAAAGAGACAGGCGTGACGTGGCATGGCCGGGTCTATGACCCAGACAATTTTGAAAGTAGCGATAACGTAAATATGGCGCTATCGGCTGCGCACGCTTGTCTATACGGCTTGATGCACAGTGTAATTGTGGCACTTGGTTGCTCTCCGGGGCTAGGCTTTATACACACAGGGCATGAAAAATCATTCGTGTATGACATCGCAGACCTTTACAAGGCGGCAGTTACAATTCCCATTGCCTTTGCAGTGGCAGCAGAGCACGCAGAAGATGTTGGTGCCATCACAAGGCGCAAGGTGCGTGATGTCATTGCCGAGAGTCGTTTGTTGGAGCAGGCTGTCACCGACATACGCAAACTGCTGCTTGGTACTGCTGCCTGTGAGGACGATTTAGCAGTCGACGTGTTGCACTTGTGGGATAACAAGCAAGGCATTGTGCCGAATGCCGTATCATATGGAAAGGATTTTGACGATCCCGAGACTATTCCTGAAGGCTATGGTACCATCCTTGAGGACGAAAAATGATAGTAGTTACCTTGACAGACTGTCCCGTAGCAGTACGAGGCGACTTATCCAAGTGGTTACAAGAGATTAACACCGGTGTTTATGTGGGACACGTAAGCACTAGGGTTCGAGAAGAGCTATGGAAGCGTGTTAAAGGTGGTATCAAATCTGGAAGAGCGACCATGGTTTTTACGACCAACAATGAACAGCGCATGGATTTCCGTGTGCACAACACCAGTTGGGAGCCAATCGACTTTGACGGACTAAAACTCATGTTGAGGCCAAGCCCAGCTCGTCTTAAGCAGCAAAGCGCACTAAAAAGCGGGTTCAGCAGTGCTTCACAGATGCGTAAGGCGCAGCAAATGGCGAGAAAAAAGAGTCGGCACATACAATTGCCCCATACCTACCTCGTCGTCCATGTTCAGACTACCGGCCCATCAATTCTAGAGCACGAAATTTGCGAGCTTGAGACTATTGTAGTAGACAGCGGAGAAGTCAAGGATAGATTTCATGCCTTAGCGACAACGGGGAATGGCGGACCGAAAAATTTCACTGTGTCTAGGGGAATAGGCGATGAGCTTACTCATCATGACTGTATGCGTGTCGCCGACATTGTCACTGAGTTTATTCTGTTCGCAGGCAATCTGCCAGTTGTCTCTCACAGCGAAGACCATGTTTATAGTTTCCTGCGCTCGGCGTGTGCGACACACGATGCACCACTTTTCTCAAACCCCTGCATAGACACGCTTTCCCTCTCGCGTCGTTATATTGACGATGCCGACAGTTACCAGCTCGATGCGCTCATCAGTCACCTAGGTATAGCGGAGAGGGCTGGGCAAGGCAGAATAGGTCCATGCATTGCCACTAAACTGCTCTATGAGAAACTCATAGAAATCATGTAGTTCACTTGACACAGACTGGCTTGCTGTAAGGATCTTTTTAGTGTGCTCCCCGCAGGCGCGGGGGTGATCCTATGTATGCTAGATGAAGCTATGCAATTATCCCGTGCTCCCCGCAGGCGCGGGGGTGATCCCGAGCTAGGCAGCTACTGGACCCACCCCGTGCCGTGCTCCCCGCAGGCGCGGGGGTGATCCTTCCCACTGCCGCGAGCTGATGGGCGAGGTGCCGTGCTCCCCGCAGGCGCGGGGGTGATCCCACAAATCGGGCCGACGTCACAAATTTTTTTTGGTGCTCCCCGCAGGCGCGGGGGTGATCCCTGGTCGGCGTGGCGGCGGAGCTGGTCGGCGGTGTGCTCCCCGCAGGCGCGGGGGTGATCCTCATGGTGTCAGGGTCTTGTAGCGCCATTTCAAGTGCTCCCCGCAGGCGCGGGGGTGATCCCAGTCATGCCACTGTTCTTCAAAACCCAATGCTGTGCTCCCCGCAGGCGCGGGGGTGATCCCGAAGAATACCGCAACATTCTAACGTTGCGGTAGTGCTCCCCGCAGGCGCGGGGGTGATCCCTTGGCGTGTGTTTGCTGCAGGCCTGGCACCTGGTGCTCCCCGCAGGCGCGGGGGTGATCCCTTGCCAAAAGGCACCGTGCTCACAATTAGCAGGTGCTCCCCGCAGGCGCGGGGGTGATCCCGTATACCTACCAGGCATGTGGTCACACGGCTCGTGCTCCCCGCAGGCGCGGGGGTGATCCTCCATGGATCGGCGCGCTCTGCTTCTTAGTGTCGTGCTCCCCGCAGGCGCGGGGGTGATCCCGGCGAGACGAAAATCAGCATCAAGACACTGGTGTGCTCCCCGCAGGCGCGGGGGTGATCCCTCTCCTAACCGCTGCTGAGTAAGGTCCGCTTTGTGCTCCCCGCAGGCGCGGGGGTGATCCCTCCGGGCAATAACGCCTCCATGGCTTGGTATAGTGCTCCCCGCAGGCGCGGGGGTGATCCTGCAAAGTGCTAACGACTTTTGACTGCGAAGGGGTGCTCCCCGCAGGCGCGGGGGTGATCCCTGTTGGCGGTACTCGTCGACCTGATGCATGAGGTGCTCCCCGCAGGCGCGGGGGTGATCCCCAGATAACTTGATTACCGCCCTGCTGCAGGTTGTGCTCCCCGCAGGCGCGGGGGTGATCCTACACTCGGGGAAAGAGCAAAACCGCTGGCATGGTGCTCCCCGCAGGCGCGGGGGTGATCCTAGCCTCGTTGCCGAGGCCGTGGAGACACTTTTGTGCTCCCCGCAGGCGCGGGGGTGATCCCCTCTTTGCGAGCGCTGCCACGAGCGCAAGGCCGTGCTCCCCGCAGGCGCGGGGGTGATCCCGGGTGGATGCGGCGACAGCTCCACCAGGGCCGGTGCTCCCCGCAGGCGCGGGGGTGATCCCGAGTCAGGCAGCTACTGGACCCACCCCGTGCCGTGCTCCCCGCAGGCGCGGGGGTGATCCTTATTGCCATCTATGAGGATGCTACAGGCGTAGGTGCTCCCCGCAGGCGCGGGGGTGATCCTTCCTCCCTATAGACCCGGTATGCGAAATTTCCGTGCTCCCCGCAGGCGCGGGGGTGATCCTGACAAGGAAATTTACTCCCTGCCCTGTCGGTAGTGCTCCCCGCAGGCGCGGGGGTGATCCCAAGTCAAGGAGGGAAAAGGGTTTTTGCTAAGTGTGCTCCCCGCAGGCGCGGGGGTGATCCTCCCTCGCGAAGTCCTCCCTAACAGAACGAGATGTGCTCCCCGCAGGCGCGGGGGTGATCCCTTCTTCCATAAACTCAATAGTTACCAGTTCACGTGCTCCCCGCAGGCGCGGGGGTGATCCCGAAGGGTAGAGGGGAAGGGATTATAGGTGTATGGTGCTCCCCGCAGGCGCGGGGGTGATCCTGGCTAATATTGTGAGATGTGTAACTTTCCCTGGTGCTCCCCGCAGGCGCGGGGGTGATCCCAAACATGACCACTACCACCCGCGACGCCATGAGTGCTCCCCGCAGGCGCGGGGGTGATCCTGTGGGACGGCCGCGAGCTAGATATCATCGAGCGTGCTCCCCGCAGGCGCGGGGGTGATCCCCAAAATGACCACTACCACCACCCGCGACGCCAGTGCTCCCCGCAGGCGCGGGGGTGATCCTGGTGTGGGAGGTCCCGCGCAAAAATCGGTGCCGTGCTCCCCGCAGGCGCGGGGGTGATCCCGGGTGGATGCGGCGACAGCTCCACCAGGGCCGGTGCTCCCCGCAGGCGCGGGGGTGATCCGTAGAAGCGAGCGACGAGCGACACATCGCCCCGGTGCTCCCCGCAGGCGCGGGGGTGATCCCAAAAATGACCACTACCACCACCCGCGACGCCAGTGCTCCCCGCAGGCGCGGGGGTGATCCTGGTATTGCCATTAGAAAACTTGTAAGACCTGTGTGCTCCCCGCAGGCGCGGGGGTGATCCCCACTTATTTGTGCATGACCTGAAACAACGACAGTGCTCCCCGCAGGCGCGGGGGTGATCCCTATTCACCGCATACCCTATGCGAAATTTCACCGTGCTCCCCGCAGGCGCGGGGGTGATCCTTCCACCAGGAACGCCCTTTTCACCCCGCACCGGTGCTCCCCGCAGGCGCGGGGGTGATCCCTTGATGTGCCGGATAAAGATAAATATTTTAAAGTGCTCCCCGCAGGCGCGGGGGTGATCCCTGTATTAACATCACCTAGTCCATTAGCAGAATGTGCTCCCCGCAGGCGCGGGGGTGATCCCTTGTCAAATAGGTAGCCCTCTTTATAAAAAACGTGCTCCCCGCAGGCGCGGGGGTGATCCCACCCTGTCTATTGCACATTCACAGCAGACACAGTGCTCCCCGCAGGCGCGGGGGTGATCCCTTGTAGTAGATTGCAGAAGTTTACATTTACTAGTGCTCCCCGCAGGCGCGGGGGTGATCCTCCACTTCTTGTTTTTGAACCATCTTCATTAAAGTGCTCCCCGCAGGCGCGGGGGTGATCCTACCCGACAACGCGGATAACTGCGTTTGGGACAGTGCTCCCCGCAGGCGCGGGGGTGATCCTCGGGTGCGCTCCCCTCTTTTCCCTAATACAGTGTGCTCCCCGCAGGCGCGGGGGTGATCCCCCTGCAGACCTAGAGCAAAACGTTGAGGGAGGGTGCTCCCCGCAGGCGCGGGGGTGATCCTTTACAGCTTTGTATCAAGTAATTATGCAAATTGTGCTCCCCGCAGGCGCGGGGGTGATCCTATCCCATTGACGAAGAACCACGCGAATTAGTAGTGCTCCCCGCAGGCGCGGGGGTGATCCCTTTTCAAGACGTTCTACTTCATCTTTACCAAAGTGCTCCCCGCAGGCGCGGGGGTGATCCCGTGGGCGCGTATCTAGTCAAGTATTTAGCCAAGTGCTCCCCGCAGGCGCGGGGGTGATCCTCAGCCCCTTCGGCTGCCATTGTACAGCGGGAAGTGCTCCCCGCAGGCGCGGGGGTGATCCCGGCAGGTTCAGAGTTTAGGCTTCGTTGGATAAGTGCTCCCCGCAGGCGCGGGGGTGATCCCCAAGCCGTGGCCCCCGCAGACAAGCCCATCGAGTGCTCCCCGCAGGCGCGGGGGTGATCCCTTCTTCCCTGTCTGCTCGTCGTAGCCTACGCCGTGCTCCCCGCAGGCGCGGGGGTGATCCCAGTTTCCCATAAAAATTTTATAACACTTTGAGGTGCTCCCCGCAGGCGCGGGGGTGATCCCCTGTTGCGCCATACAAACTCGCTTTTAGGTATGTGCTCCCCGCAGGCGCGGGGGTGATCCTACCCTGGTATGATATGAGGGCGCACAATATCGTGCTCCCCGCAGGCGCGGGGGTGATCCCGTTAGCTGCCCCGTTCGTTTCTACGCTGATGGGTGCGCCCCGCATACGCAACGGTGATCCCATAAAACTCGTTTGCCCATTCGTTTAGCGCTACTGCAGGCGATTTTTTGCATGCCAAAAAAGCACCTCCCCATTGAGGGCGGTGCTTTTGTTGTTACTTCGAGAACTTTACGTTTATCTTCACCACCTCACTGTAGCCGCTTGTACGTATGGGCG
>JGI24118J20152_100016_pt1 | contig 28064 bp, 22 predicted proteins | sample Subbioug_CSW11AC_FD_20152 | JGI IMG/M metagenome (IMG submission 20152)
ACTTGACCCACAATAATCATGGTAGTGGCAACCGCTACGCCAAGTGGCGGTATACTTATCGCTACTAAGTAGACAATGGCCACTCCCAGCACACCCCCTAGGTAGTAAACCCAAGGTACCTCAGTCCATTTCTGTGACATGGGCGCGCGCAAAAACGGAAGCAGCACTAGCACCAGCGCGACAACTGACCCTACCAAGTGTACGACGAGAGTAGCTCGCAGGACGCCGACATCTTTACCTAAGCCCGCATTGATACTGCCCTGAACTGCCATTAAAACACCGGAGACAAAAGCCATGGCCGCGCCCACAATACTCATTCGCTCACCTCACAGCCTAACTACTCTGTAGGATACCACCTACCCTTGCCGTCAATACATTGCCGCTATGCGCCGCGGGGTCAGCATGATATAATCTTCGGGGGGGTGACGAGATGGGCACAAAATGCAAGAAGCTACTAGGAATAGGCAAGCAATTGAAGATGGATAAAGTCCAGCCTCAAGCGACAACTGGACAAAGAGGAAAAAGACCGACAAAATAGTCGGTCTTTTTCTATACTGCATATCGATAGGTCTTCGCTGTTGCTACTTCGGTGTAGCGACTAATCTGCCCGCTGGTTTCTTCTACTGAGCAGCCACTCGCTGATTCCCGCGAAGTGAGCCTCTACCGCTCTACTAACAAAAGACGCCTGCCCCAAGAGAGCTGCGTTATGGGGATTAGACAAGAACGCTGTCTCAATGAGAATGGCCGGCACAGTAGTCCGTTGCAAGACAGCGAAATTTGCTGTTAACACGGCCCTGTCATTAAGACCTAGCGCTACTAAGCGACGATGCACGCCTAGCGCCAGCGCGAAACTCCCCTCGGTGACTCCGTAAAAAGTTTGGGTGCCCGAAATTTGCGGGTTAGTATGCGCATTGTTGTGCACGCTTACAAAGAGGTCGACCCCAGGTGCATTGCCAAACGCTATCCGCTCGGCAAGGGTGAGCCCGATGTCTGTGGTGCGCGTCATAACTACCTGTGCGCCAGCGGCCTCTAACATGGCCCTAAGCTGCTCCGACATGGTCAAGTTAACGTCGCTCTCTCGCAGGCCACTGGCCGCTATGGCACCGGGGTCTCTACCCCCATGCCCTGGGTCAATGACTACGGTAAACCCAGATAGATCCGCGGCCGTTGGTGACGTGGGCACAAGGGCAGTACCATCGCCAGGGGCAAAAGAAAACGACAGGAGATTACTAAGGATGTACCCGGCCCCGCCCGCACTCGATACTTTGACCCATTCGCCACTTAGCCCTGACACGGCGATGGTCTGCCCGCGTGGATGAGTCGTTACCACAGGAAAGGTCGTGCCAGGGCCACTGCGCTGATTGACCACGCTGGCCGTGATACGAGCCTGCGCTTGGCCTCTGACTTGCTCGATAAATTCACTAGAGACAAAGCCGGTAGCACCGTTCTCGAGCATTACTCTTGCCCAGGCGCCTTCGCTTAAGACAGCCACCGTAGTGCCGCGATTTAGCCGCGCCACAATGGGAAACTGAGTGCCCCCTCCACCGCGCAAATTGAGCGAGCTAGCCGTCACACGTGCCAAGGGGACGGTCACAGCCTGTTCTTCCTGCGCTACCTGCGTAACAAAGTCGGCATGCACAAACCCGAGTCTGCCCGAGTTCTCTACCTGAAGCCAACTCCCTAGCTGCCCTGTCACGCTTAGAAGCTGCCCCTCTCGCACGGTAGATATTACTGGGAACGAGGTGGCAGGCCCCTGACGGACATTGAGGGACCTGACACCGATAGTGACTGTGACAGAACGCGACAAGGCTCTAAAATTCGTATCAGCGGCCACAAATTGTCCAAAGACCCAGCCTGTTTTGCCCGCGGCAGTCATAACCTGTCGCCAATCACCCGTTTGGGCCAGCACGACAAGTGGTGTCTCTGCAGGCAGAGTTGTTAAGACCTTAAAGGCAGGGCCTGGACCACTGCGCAAATTGAGCAGTGCTGTGTTGACTGTCCCTGGCGTGGCTGCCCCTACGGAAGAAACGAAAACTGTTACCAGCATGATGATTAACCCGACTATGGTGATGCGTCTTCGCATTGACACCCTCCTTTCCTCTTGTCTCTTACTCTACTTCGCTCTAGAAAGCGGTTTTCCTGCATTTTAGAGCCGAAAGGCGGTCGCTAATAAGCAGCATATAGTGGAAATACCTTTCTGCTTGTCCCCTTTGTACCCTCCGAGACCCTAGCTGCGTAATGTAGTAACGGAAAGGGGGGATTAGTCATGATGCACACACGGAGAGCCAGATTTTGCCGTCTGATCCGCCGCGGAATATGTCACCAAAGGTCTACAGTGCGTGGTTTTATGGCCCTAGCCAGTCTGTCACCTACAGAGGACGTAGCCCTACTCATGCGCACCTATGCTGCTGAAGCCCAAGTATCGCTTGACGCACTGCGCCAGCTTTGGCGCGAGTACTGCACTGTCGTCAACGGAGTCCTGTAACAGCTAGGGCAAAAGTAGTCCAGCCAAAACACATGGGGAGGAGACGTCCTCCCCTATCTGTTTTGTTAATCGCCTCACGTCCATCGCCCCACGCTAAGCGCACCATCACCGGAGATCTGAGCGGACGCATCATTCGTTTGCAAAAATAATTACCAAGCTAGAGGTTATTGCAGAAATATGTCGAATTGCACATGGTGAGCTTTTCGCACGCAACTCAATCGACGACAGAGAGGTTTTGACATGCGCAGAATTCCAGTCTATGCACTTCAGCCGGGCATGAAGGTTGCGCGCCCAGTATATGGAAGCGAAGGCCTTGTGTTGCTGCAGCGCAACTTGATCCTCACCCGCCGCTACATAACACAGCTAAAACAACTGGGCATGCCCTTTCTCTATATTGACGATGGCCTACTTGAGGGTCATGACGTAGCCGATGTTATCCGCGATGAAACTCGCCACCAAGCTGTGCAAAGAGTGCGGAACCTCGTAGCCGCCGTGGAGACACCTAACCCGACCAGCCATGTCTTGCTCCGCACCCAGCAAGCCTCGCGCGCGGTGCATGACATTGTCAGCGACTTACTTAGTCAACGCAACCTCATGGTTAACCTGGTAGACATCCGACTCGAAGATGACTACCTGTTTTCGCATTCTGTAAATGTATGCATTTTGTCACTTATTACGGGCCTGACGGCAGGCCTTAAACGCGACCAATTGGTGAACCTCGGGGTGGGCGCCATACTGCATGATGTGGGTAAAGGAGCAATTCCGCACCACATTCTATACAAGAATGGCTCTCTCACGGCTGATGAATTCGAAACCGTAAAGACCCACACTACCAAGGGGTATGAGATTTTACAGAACATACCAGATGGACGCGAGGTGGCCCTAGAACACCACGAGCGCTACGACGGCAATGGCTACCCCGACGGCAAGCAGGGCCGGCAAATACATCAGCATGCCCAAATCGCTTCCATCTGCGACGTTTATGATGCGGTCACTTCGGCGAGGATCTATCGCGAGGCGCACCCGCCCCACGAAGCGGTAGAGTTGGTCTCGGCCTCAGGCAATCGCGCTTTTAGCCTAGACCTAGTACAGAAGTTCTTGCGCAACATCGCAGCCTACCCTTCTGGCTCGATAGTGGAGCTCTCTGACCAGCGCGTAGGCATAGTGGTTGACACCCCACCTGGTTTCAGCAAGTACCCCCGTGTAAGGCTTCTTTTTGATCAAGACAGGCAGCCCTACAAGTCACCTATCGAGATCAATACTCTTGATCACCCTTCCCTCATGATTCGCAAAGTCTTGACTGAACAGGAATTTGCGGCCTTGCGGGGTGTGATAATTTAAAGCGGAGGTGGTAGTATGCGCCGCATAGACTTGCCCCACCTAACTCCTGGCATGGTCATCGGACGAAGCCTGTACAATAGCTTGGGGCAGACCCTCCTTAAGGCTGGCACGATACTCAGTGCTAACTACATTCGTCGCTTAGAGCTACTAGGCATTCCCTGCGTCTACATACACGAGCCCCACTTAAAGCTGCCCGACATTAGGGACGTTATCTCAGACGAAACGCGCGTCACGGCCATGGTGCGCGTGCGCGACATACTGCTAGACACAAATACCGCTACCATCGCGCTGCGCGCCGATGGGGCTTTACGCTGCGTACAAGACATTGTCCAAGAACTGCTCCGAAACAGTCATGCCGTAGTCAACCTAACGGACATCAGGCTTGACGACGACTACCTCTTCGCCCACTCTGTGAATGTATGTGTCTTGGCCTTACTCACGGGCATTGCCTTGGGTTACCCCAAGCCTAAACTACAGGAATTAGGCCTAGGCGCACTCTTTCATGATGTGGGTAAAGTGATGGTACCGAAACCAATCCTCAACAAACCTGGCCACCTGAGCCCCGAGGAGTACGCAATAGTCAAGCGCCATGCCGACCATGGCTTTGCGATACTGAAGGACATGCCCGCCATTAAAGATATTGCCTACCAGCACCATGAGCGCGTGGACGGCACGGGCTACCCCCTCTCGCTCAAGGGTGGTAGCATCTTCGAAACTAGTCAGATCGTAGCCATGGCCGATGTATTTGATGCCCTGACGGCGCATCGCCAGTATCGCACAGGATTTCCGGCGCATGAGGCCTATGAGTACCTCTCTGCCAGTGGCAACAAGGCCTTTGATATGAAATTGCTCCAAGTATTCTTAAAGAATATCGCCGCCTACCCGAGCGGTGTAATGGTTGAACTAAACGACGGTGCCAAAGCCATTGTGCTCGACACCCCTCCCGGCGCACCCCAACAGCCTCGCGTGCGCTTGCTCGATTCTCGGTCNGAGCTTATGCTCCGCGACTCGGACTTATTTATCGTCCGAGTNGTCCCTAACGGCTAGATCCTTTTTACANCCTTTTATAGTTCGCGCTTAATNCTCTGGCGCACATTTTTCTTGACACATGGTCCTGATAAGACTCGNACGTAGCGAGTGGTCGCGCTTGACCCGCTCGGCGCGCACTATGGCTATGGCTTCGGCACAGGCNACTTCCACAGAATCGTTGATGATGATGTANTCGTAATTTGCCGCCTGCCCTAGCTGTTCATAGGCGTTACCTAGGCGTCTTTCTAGGTTAGCTTCCCTGCTCCGGCGCGTAATGCGCTCGGCGATGACTTCTAGAGAAGGGGGAGCGATAAATATGCTGACGAGGCGGTTTGTCGTTTTCTTATACTTAAACATACCATTGTAGTCTAACTCCATCAGCCTGTCAGGACCAGTATTGGTGTCAAACTGCGGCGAGCCATAGTAGTGGTCGTGGTAGACCTGCTCATACTCAGCAATTTCGCCTTGCTCTATCTTGGCTCGAAACACTTCTGGGGTGACGAAGTTGTAGTCAAAACCGCACTCCTCGTTAGGGCGAGGCATGCGGGTCGTGTAAGTAGCCATTTTAACCAAGTCTTTATACGTCGCGACGATGGCCCGCATGATGGTACCCTTGCCTGACCCCGAAGGACCTGTTACTACAAATAAGATAGCCTGTGACATGCTTACTCCCCCTCTGTCGATTGAAGGCATTATATCAAATTGCGGTCGCTCCTCCTAGGGCTAACGCAAAATCACTGTGACTTATCAGGGACGGTTCTCTGAATCGAAAAGAACCGTCCCTGGAGATTCATTTGTCCAATCAGTTCTGTCGTGTTACAATCTTGCAAATACATTAAGCCGGAGGTGGCAAGATGGTTAACGCACTTGACGTGCTGCGCGAACGCGGCTTTGTCAAACAAATCACGCACGACGAGCCGCTAAGAAATTTACTCGGCCGCGAGGTCGTGACCGCCTATGTTGGCCTAGACCCGACAGCAGACAGCTTGCACATAGGGCACACTGTTCCCATTATGGCTGCCGCCCATTTGCAGCGTGCCGGACACCGACCAGTAGTTATACTGGGTGGGGGCACGGCCATGATTGGCGACCCAAGCGGCAAGACTGACCTGCGCCAGATGTTGACTGAGGCGCAAATTGAGGCTAATGTACGTGGCATACGCACACAGCTTGACCGCTTCCTAGACTTTACGGATGATAAGGCTCTTTGCTTAAACAATATGGCTTGGCTGCGAGACCTTAACTATATTGCTTTCTTGCGCGANGTAGGAGTNCACTTCTCGGTCAACCGCATGCTAACGGCCGAGTGCTACAAAGGACGCCTCGATACCGGACTCTCTTTTATTGAATTTAACTACATGTTGCTGCAATCCTATGACTACCTCCACCTCTACCGAAACTTAGGCTGCAAACTCCAGATGGGCGGAGATGACCAGTGGTCTAATATTCTCGGCGGAGCAGACCTGGTTAGACGTGTAGAGCGTGACGAAGTCTACGGCATTACCTACCCCCTAGTGACGACCGCGAGCGGCAAGAAGATGGGTAAGACTGAAGAAGGCGCTATATGGCTCAATGCTACGCGCACTAGCCCCTATGATTTCTACCAGTACTGGCGTAACACCCACGATGCGGATGTGGCTAAGTTCTTGGCCTTCTTTACTTTTTTACCTATGGATGAAGTGCGTCGCCTAAGCGCTCTACAGGGACGCGACATCAACTTAGCAAAAAAAATACTGGCCTTTGAAGCTACCAGCATTGTACATGGCGCACAACTAGCCAAAGAGGCAGAACAAGCCGCCGAGGCCCTGTTCGAAGGCGGGCAGGACTTGTCGACCATACCTATGGCCACCATCGCTAAAGAGTGGCTCGAGAGGGGCGGCAGCGTGGTTGANCTACTAGTGCAGACCGGTATTGTGCCTAGCAAANGCGAAGGACGCCGCCTTATTCAAGGTGGCGGCCTACAAGTAAATCAAAAGCGCGTGGATAAAGATGACCTCGTGATTAATATGACCTTTGTGCGTGAGGGACGGATTGAGGTTCGCCGTGGCAAGAAACAATTTGTACATGTAAAGCCAGTATAGACCACGGTGCTCCCTCAAGGCGAGAGTCTAGCCCTGCCGGAAAAACTCTACGAAGGCGAGATCTTCACCCATAATGTTTAGCACCAAGTCGCGCCGCCGAGAAAATAAATGCTTAGCATAGAAAGCGACGGCCATGTGGTCGTCTCTTTCGACAAGTGCCCACCATTTTGTCTCGGGGTAAGCCACCATGACCGTAGATAAGAGCATTTTACCCACACCCTGCCGCTGACACTCCGGCAGAACATAGAGGCGCGTCACTTCTAGCCCACTCTTATCTATCATCGGCACAACCTGAATAAAGCCCACCACTTGCAGACCGACAGTGGCCACCCATAGGCCGCCGGGCTTTAACTCCAGGGCTTTCGCGAGAGCCTCATAACTGTAAAACTGGTCGAGAAAATGGCTGCGCGTCTCTGGTCGCATGATATCCTTGTAGGTGTACTCCCATGCTACGCGCGCCACGGCTTGAATGGCCGGTATATCGGCCTTAGTCCCTTTACGAATCAAAACATTACCCCTCCTACGACAGTGCCCTTGTATTTCAGTATTCATTGTGGCAAGAAGAATTCCTGCCGGGGCGGATGTTTCTTTTTCACTTCGCACTTTGTCTGGTAAACGCAGAGCTTTTGGCCTCTCAGCACGTAGTAAGTAGTAGTAAAGGGGGAATTTTAGTGTTACATTTTCAGCAAATTTCTAAGTCCTACCAAAAGGGAAAAGTCAAGGCAGTGGATGCACTGACCCTCGAAGTGAAGAGAGGGGAGATTTTCGGCTTTCTCGGTCCTAATGGCGCGGGCAAGACGACGTCTATCAAGATGGTAGTGGGGCTACTGCGCCAGGACCAAGGCCATATTACCGTTAACGGGTATGATACCTTAGTCGACCCACAGAAGACTAAGGCGAGCATCGGCTTTGTTCCGGACAACCCAGATCTCTATGATAAACTCACTGGCATGGAATACATCAACTTTATCGCGGATATCTACAAGGTAAGTAGCGCCACGAGGCAAAGGCGCCTCGAGCGCTTAATTGACATTTTCGAGATAGCGGGTGCCATGGGCGACCTAATCGGCAGCTTTTCACATGGCATGAAGCAAAAATTGGCCTTGACGGCGGCCCTCATTCATGAGCCCCCGCTCTTGATTCTCGACGAGCCTATGGTCGGGCTAGACCCACGCTCCGCCCATCTCTTTAAAGAACTCATGAACGAACACTGTAGCCAGGGAAGGACCGTCTTTTTCTCGACCCATATTCTAGATGTAGCCGAGCGTTTGTGTCACCGCGTGGGTATCATTAAGAAAGGGCAGCTCATTTCTTGTGGCACGATGGCGGAGCTTCGTCAAACTTCTGACCAAAATTCTTCGCTGGAAAGTATCTTCTTGGAGTTGACCAAGCAATGAGTACCCTCATGAGCCTCTTTCGCCTGTCTTTCCGCAATTACTTTGGGCTAAGTGCCATGCGCGTCAAATATCTACACAAGCGCGAGAAACTTTGGGAACCCGCGCTAGTGGCCCTCGGCGTAGTGGCTGGTGGCCTGAGTTTTGGGAGCATGTTCTACTACTTAGCGCTCACCATGGTGCGGGGCAGTGCCATGCTCGGGCAAGCTGACTTTGTCTTGACGCAGTTCATATTGCTCTCACAAATCATGGCCTTTACCTTTGGCCTCTTTGCCATGATCTCTATTTTATACTTCTCTAACGACCTCGACATACTGGTACCTCTGCCACTTAAGGCTTGGCATATTCTGGCCACCAAGCTCTCCTTGGTCAACATCGTCGAGTATGCCCCCGTTGTAGTCATACTTGCACCCACACTGCTGGCCTACAATCAAGTTATACCGCTTGGTGTCCTAGGTTGGTTCACTGCTTTCGCGACGATGCTATTTCTACCCACCATACCTCTCGCACTTGCTGGTATCTTAGCTGTCACTGTTATGCGTGGCGTTAATAGGCGTCACCGCGATATCCTCATGGTAATCGCAAGCATCGCGCTACTCAGCTTAATTTTATACCTGCAATACCACTTTACCGCGAGTATGACCGGGCAGATATCGGCAGAAGACCTGGCTATGAATCGCCTTGACTTTGTGGAGTTCGTCGGGGCATCGTTTCCTCCCGCCATCTGGGCGACTAGGGCTGTAGCACAGCACGGCACAGCAAGGGGCATGCTCAATTTAGCCTACCTCATCCTGTCTTCGGCGGCGGCAGTGGGCGCTTTTATGGCGGTGGGACAAAGGGTATTTTACGGCGGGCTGGTAGGTGGGAGCGAAAGAACCCGCCGCGGCGCACTCTACACCAAACAGATCATTGCCCGCCACGCGGTAGAGAGCACTGCCTTGTCGGCGCTGCTTAGCCGAGAGCTCAAGCTCTTTATGCGCATGCCCATCTGGGTCATGAATGGTTTTATCACCATAGTTCTCTTCCCGCTTATGGCCTTTTTTCCCACTTTTTTCGGAGTGCAGGGGGCAGGCATGACGCAAGTAGCCGAAATGGCGCGCAATCACCCCCATGGTTTAGCCATGGCCACCCTAGTTGTGGCGGCCGCCATCGCCTTTATGACGAGCCTGAACACCCTCGCTAGTACAGCCATAAGCCGCGAGGGGAAGTATCTGTGGATCTCTAAGACTCTTCCGGTTTCTGCTAAGAAGCAGCTAACGGCCAAACTAATCTTCGCCCTTGGCGCAGCCATACCAAGTAGCATCCCCCTAGTGGGTGTCTACGCTTTTCTCTTTCAGCCAGGGGCAGCACATTTGGCCACAGCCTATATTCTCGGCATAACTGCTGGTTTCACACCACAAGTCCTAGGTTTGTGGTTTGATATATGGCGGCCGTTCTTAACGTGGACTAACCACCAACACGCCGTAAAAAATAATCTCAATGCCGTTAGTCCCATGCTCTTTGGAGCCGCACTAGGTTTTGTGAGCTTTCTGGCGTACAGGCAACTAATCGCCCAGGGAACCTGGACCACCCTGCTCGTGCTACTCCTTACGCACAGTGCTCTAGCCATTCTTGCCACCGTCTTACTTCTAGGCCGCGCCGAAGCATTGTACTCACGCCTTGAAGTGAAAGGCTAGTTTCGTGACGACAGAGCATGTCTTCACCCACACCGTGCATCCAGAAGACGACCATAAGAAGATTAGTCAGGTGCTTGCCTTGCGCCTCGGCATGTCGCGAAAGACGCTTCTACGACTGAGACGCAGCGGCGAAGTACGGCAAAATGGCGTGCTCGTGTACATGCGCGAGACAGTTCGCGCAGGAGACCAACTGATTTTGGTGCTTCGCGAGGAAAGAGAGCAGTCGCTTCTGCCCCAAAGCATGCCGCTTGACATTGCCTACGAAGACGAACACCTCGTGGTAGTCAACAAACCGGCCTTTATGGTTGTTCATCCCACTAAAGGCTACCTGGATGGCACTCTGGCCAATGCCCTGCTAGCTTACTATCAGGGGCGCGGGCAGGAGTTTATCATCCGCCCTGTGCATCGCCTCGACCGGGACACCTCAGGGCTACTGCTCATCGCCAAAAATCCCCATGTGCAAGCCCGACTTACCGAGCAACACCATACCGGGGAGTGGCAAAAGAGCTACTTGGCCGTGGTGAGCGGAGTGCTGCCAGAAGCAAAGGGCCGCATCAGTGCCCCCATTAAGCGAGTGGGCAATGGCAGCCGCGCGCGGGTCATCTCCCCTCTGGGGCAAGACGCCCTCACTTTGTGGGAGAGGTTGTCGGTGGGTACCGATACTACCCTAGTAAAGGCCACGCTAGTCACAGGTCGCACGCATCAAATAAGAGTGCACTTTGCCCACCTCGGGCATCCCCTAGTGGGCGACGAAGTCTACGGCACAGCTTCTCCGTTTATCGCGAGGCAGGCCCTACACGCCGCTTGGCTGTCCTTTAGGCACCCAGAGAGAGGCGAGCAAATCTCGCTCTTCGCCCCGCCACCTGCGGATTTTGCGGCGCTGCTCACTCCTTAACAAGGCGCTTTCTTCTAGTTATCGTCCTGTAATTAACAGACTTGAGCCGCCCTTGTTGTAGCAGCAGGGTCTCTAATTTCTTGTAGATTTCATCCGTTATGATCTCAGTCTTAAGGTTCACAATATAGTCATTCTCAGCACGACGTCTATCTTGCTTCTCTTGCCTGTTTTGACTCATCATAATAAGCGGCGCCTGAATAGCGGCTAGACAAGAAAGCGCTAGATTGAGCAAAATAAAGGGGTAGGGATCATAGGCTGCATCTCCCCTCATTACATTCCATGCTATCCAGCTAAGCAAGAAACCAGCAAAGAGACCGACAAAGAACCAACTGCCTATAAAATTAGTAATGCGATCGGAGACGCGCTGGCCTACAGTAGCCTCCTCCTGGCCGGTAGTATCGTTGGCAACGCGTTGTTCTAGCAGCAGGCGCAAAACTTCCTTATCGGAGCGGTCGTTGTCAATGTCGCTCATGATTTTCTTTACTAGCTCGCTATCGCTCATTTTGCGTACCTCCTTTGGGTTATGCGGGCCCATTAGCCTCTTTCCTCTCCCCACAGTGGCATGATATACTAAGTGCATACTAATCATACAGTAATAAGAGAAAGGAGACTTTAGCATGGGTAAAGAGAAGGTTGTCAAGAAAGAAACGAAGAAACCGAAACAAGAAAAGACAAAAAAAGAGAAGAAGGTCTACTAATTTAGCGACTAGGGCAACCTAGTCCTTTTTTAGCTAAAGGGGGTAGTGATATGCTTAATTCACGGCCTTTTCGCCTCGCGGTCTGGGTATTGCTACTGCTCCTTATTGCTCTCGTGGGTAGCAGGGTGCCCTTTCTTTTCCGTCCGCTTGGTATGGTGATGAGTGCTGTGTTTGTCCCCGTGGTCTTGTCCGGGCTACTTTACTACTGGCTGAGTCCGGTAGTAAAGTACTTGTGCAGGCTACGTCTGCCGCAGAGCCTCGCCATCGTCATTGTCTATGGAGTAATTCTTGGTGCCCTTGGCGTTCTCATAGCCACCACAGGCACACCCTTAGAGCGGCAGTTGACGAGCATGGTGAACAACGCACCTCGACTCATGGAGATCTTGCGGTTAAGGCTCTTGGCGCTAGAAGAAAACGAATGGATAGTGCGCCTCTTTGGTCCGGAGGCACTAGCCTTAGGCGGTCTGGCCGACCAAGTTACGGCCTTAGTTAGCTCGCTACTGGCCACCCTCGGCCAGAACATTACCCACTTAATCGGCATGACCACCACTGTGTTAACCTTGCTTTTTCTCGTGCCGTTTATTCTCTTCTACATGCTCCTCGATGGTGAGAAATTAGCGCCGGCGCTTGTCGACTACCTCCTACCCGCCCGCCTACATGTGGAAGGTAAAAAGATTCTGCGCGAGATGGACCGAGCACTCAGTCAGTACATACAAGGGCAGGCCGTAATCTGCATCGTAGTAGGAATACTCGCCTTTGTCGGCTTCTTAGTGATTGGCATGGAGTATGCGCTACTGTTGGCTGTTGTAGTAGCCATAACCAACGTCGTCCCTTATGTGGGGCCAATCGTGGGTACAATTCCGGTCTTGATCGTGGGTCTAGTCCAGTCCCCGAGCATGGCGTGGCTAGGGCTAATCGTGATGCTAGTCGTGCAACAGCTCGAAAGTCTCGTTCTCTCACCGCGCATCATGAGCAAGAAACTGGGCAGTCATCCTGTGGTAATCCTTTTCGTCATGCTAATCGCAGGGAGCTTGTTTGGTTTTTGGGGCATTTTTCTCGCCGTCCCGACGTTCGCCGTGCTAAAGGTGACGATCGCACATCTGTATAGTCTTTTCCTACTCTACTTGCATCCCTAAGTGCCAAGGCTAATGGCGGCACCTAGCGCAAAGAAGTAGAGATACTGTTCTGCGACCTTCTGCCCGAGGATGGCTTCAATGGCCTGCGCGTAGATGGCGACTTGCCCCCGGTACTTATCGACGATAAGGCTCTTGGTCTCTTCACTTACCCGGTCCGACTTAAAATCAACGAGTACTAGTTGGCCCCCGCTCATAAACAGACAATCGATAACACCCTGAATGTAGATGTATTCACCTTCTACACCGGGGTGTATTTTGCTGGCGTCACAACGCAGCCCAAACGGAACTTCTCGCCAGACCTGTTCTGCGGCCAGCAAGCGCTCGCCTAAGTTGCTGCCAAAAAACCCTAGGACTCGCTCTAAGTCGACGCTCTCTGCCTCGACTACTGTCAACAGCTTCTTTTCCAGCATGGAGTCCAGTTGTTGCTCTAAGTTCTCCCTCGTTACTCTTTGCCCCAAATCGACATGCTGCATAAACATATGTAGTGCCGAGCCAATCTCGGCCTGGCTTAGTCGGGCACCGCGCTGCCTAGTTAGAGGCCTCGGTGCTTTAAGGGGGGTCATTGCTAAGTCATCTGGCGGGGCGAGCCGGCGTTTTAGTTCCGAGACAGAGCTTTTTACCGGGGTGGTGGTACTAGCAGCATGCTCGTAGACCCAGGCTAAGCGGCGGAGAACTTGTTCGCCATGGCCTTGGTCGGGTAACGGTAGCCCCTCTTTCACCGCCAAAAGTTCCTCCCTGTAGTCGTAGGAAGACGTAGCGCTAGTAGACACTGCCTCTTTTCCGATAATACTGAAGCGAATGTTACTGCTCGATTGTCGTATGCAAGCCGGACCAAGCCAATCGAGAAAAGTGCGCCCCTCGGCGACTTGCCACACGGGTAATTGTGCGGCATCTACCTGGCCCTGCCAGGTGGCCAGTTTGTCTGCTAGTTTGGCCACTGACCCCGCCAAAATGAGCCTTTCTTTCGCTCGCGTAAGGGCCACGTAGAGAATACGCATCTCTTCTGACAGCAATTCGTTCTGTAGGCGGTGCTTCAAGGCGTGATAGACCCCTGTGGGGTACTTGCAGCGCGTATCTAGATCGACAGCACGTAGGCCAAGGCCTAGGTCGCGCTGAATGAGCATGGGGCCAGCAAAGTCCGTCATGTTAAATTTGCGCCCGAGACCAGCCACTATCACCACCGGGAACTCGAGACCCTTGCTTTTGTGTATGCTCATAACGCGCACCACATCTTCGCTCTCGCTAAGGGCAGGCGCCTGCCCCATGTCTTTCTCTTCTTCCTGCAGCCGCTCTATGAAATGCAAGAATCTAAAAAGCCCCTTAAAAGACGTAGCCTCATACTGACAGGCACGATCATAGAGCGCCCGCAGATTCGCTTGACGCTGTGTGCCGCTCTGCAGGGCTCCGACGTAGTTAAAGTAGCCAGTGTCGCGGTAGAGCCGCCATATGAGCTCAGGCAGACTACCACGCACGGCCAACTTACGCCAGACGGCCAATTGAGCCAGGAAGCGAGATAGTTTTTCTCCCAGGGCATCGCCACCTTGACTGGCCTTTTGCACCGCGGTGGCAAAAGTTCTTTGGGGTTCCGCCAGGCGAATAGCGGCCAACTCGCTGCCCGAAAGCCCTACACAGGGCGAACGTAGTACCGCCGCGAGCGGAATGTCCTGCTCGGGGTTGTCGACAACCTTGAGCAGACTTAACATCACGGCGATTTCGGTCGTGGCGAAATACCCGGTGCCCACCTCTACGTAGGCGGGCAGCGACATCTGACGAAATACTTCTGCGAACACCTCGCCATAACCCTTGGTCGCTCTAAGGAGCACCACTACATCGCGAAAGATAAGTGGGCGCATCTGGCCCGCGGCCTTGTCCCAAACCTGGCACTTACCGCCCTGCACCATCGCGGCGATTTTCTTGCCTATGGCGCGCGCTTCCTTGGTAGGTGTATCGAGATCATCCTCATCTTCATCTTCCGTGGGGTCGCTAGCACTCGTATCTAGTAGCAGTAATTCTACGGCCGGGTCTTCAAGGAGAGGGGGGTAAGACGCCGCGGGAATGAGGGCCGCAGAGTGGTCATAAGCAATTTCACCGATGGTCGGGGACATCAGCTGGCCGAAAATATAGTTGACAGCCGAGATGATGTGGGGGCGACTGCGAAAATTGCTGGCTAGGTGAATTCTCTGCCCGAGCGGCGAATCATCGGTATACGCCGCATATTTTTCGAGGAAAAGGCGCGGTTCGGCGAGGCGGAACCGGTAAATGCTTTGCTTTACATCCCCCACCATCACCAAGTTGGTCCCCGAACTTACGAGTGAAAGTATCTTTTCTTGCACGCCATTTATGTCTTGATACTCATCTACTAAAATTTCCTTAAAGCGCACTTGCAAATCAGCTTGCACAGGGCTACCCTCTGCCGACAAAATAGCCAGTGCCATGTGTTCGAGGTCGCTAAAATCAACCAGGTTCTTGGCTCGCTTGGCTTTTTGGTACTCGGCTTGAAACTCGGCGACGAGCTGACAAATCTCTTCCACCATGGCCCTAGTTACTTTTAGGCTGTGTCGCACTTCGTCCGCACTTTGCGCCAGTAGTCCCTCGATAAGATCCTTCTTGACAATCTTTTTACACCGGTCGCGAAAGAGTACGGCACGATCCTTGTGTTCTTTCGCGCCCCCCCGCGCCGCTGGGAGCCGACAGAACTCCACTTGCGCTACTCTACTGCGCAACTCGTCCCAAGTTAGGCTAGGCAGCTCACTCTGAATGCTCTGCAGACTGCTCTTTTCGGCAGCCAGAGTATCACTGTACGCGAACGGCCCATCGGGCAGGGCGGCTAGGGTCTGTGCCATACTGAGGCTACTGATCGCAGCCTGCAGGCGGTCAGCGATGGCGTGCCTTAGCTCGGCGTACCAGGCATGCCGCGTGTAACTCTCGCCATCATCACCGCACTCATAGTTCTTGGTCAAGCCCTCGAGCCATTGCGAAGGGTCGGCCTGGCTACGACTATATTCTGCCAAACCAAGCACTAGCTTACTAAGCCCAGCGTCGTCATGTTTGCCGCCGAAGCCTTCGACTAGCAGAGCAAAGCTCTCGCTCAGCGTATCGTAATGCCCCTCAAACACCTTCTCGACTACGTCCGCCCTGATCAAAGCCCCTTCAATCTCGTCGGCAATCTTGAAGGCCGGGTTAAGCTCTAGGCGGTAAAAGTGCTGCCGCAAAATATCCAAACAAAAAGAGTGTAGAGTGCTGATGGAGGCTTTATTTAAGAGGAGCTGCTGCCGCCGCAAATTAGGCAGAGTAGGATTTTGTACCGCTAGGCGGGCTAGTGCCTCGCCAATGCGCGCCCTCATTTCGTTAGCCGCAGCATTAGTAAAGGTCACTACCAGGAAATTATCGATGTCGATAGGGTCTTTCGCGTCGGTCAAACGCGCTAGAATGCGCTCCACTAGCACCGCCGTCTTACCGGCGCCCGCTCCTGCCGCCACTAAGAGATTACTGCCGCGCTTCTCAATAGCTTCTCTCTGCTCACTAGTCCACATCTTTATCATCACCGCTCTCTGCAACTCCTAAAGCAGCCCACACTTCGTCAGCCTTCATTTTTGGCAGCTCCCGATAGCGATTGCCTAGCAGAAGCGGGTCAAATTGACATACTACCTTGTATTCACAGTACTTGCAGGCCGTCTCTTTAGCCAGAATGCTGGGGGCAATGCTGATGTCGCCGCTCGTAATGGCTTGCCCGGCCTGTCTTAAAACGGCCTCAAGATGCCCGCGCATGGCACTTAACTGCTCGGCAGACCATACCTCTGCCGTTTTCTTGATCGACCCGTCCTTAGCACTTAGCGCCACTGGTACTAGGGCGGACTTCTGGCCGATATTGCTATCCATAAGGGGTATGGCCTCTTTGTCGGCCACCACCATGCCCGTAGTGCGGAAAGCGAGCAAGAGCTGTTCCTCTGCTTCTTCCTTGCTGAGAGGGCGATTGGCTGAAATTAGAGGGTCATGCACTTGAAAGTAGAGCGCTCCTGCTGGTTTTACTTCGCTTCCCGTCAGTTGTAGACCCGAGCGCAAAGCTACTTCAAGGTAGGTCAAAAGTTGTAGGCGCAAACCATGGTAAACCTCAAGAGGGGTCAATTTGTTAGATCCGGACTTAAAATCTATAATGCGGATAAAGGCCCCCTCTTTGCCGCTCGCGGTGTCCACGCGGTCGATACGACCGGTAAGTTCCATCTGCGTACCATCGGCCAGGGTAAGAGTAAGGGCAGGTAGAGTTCCCCCATGGCCAAAGCCAAGCTCCGCCTTAAGAGGTATAAAACGGCCTTGTCTGGCATGACGAGCCAAGACGAGTGCGGAGCGCTCCACCACCCTCTGCAGCTTTCGTGCCAAGTAGCTGTGGCGCTTGGTGCTAGTAAGAATATTATCCTGAATTATCGGTTGCAGGTTAGTAGCGAGCTCCGTACTTATGTCCCGGCAGCTCTGTTCATCGAGGTCTGCCCATGCTATATGGCGTTCTGCTAGTTTGTCACCAAACTTCTCTAGTGCGAGATGATAAAAGTTGCCTATGTCGACAGCTGCTAATTTATATATTTTGCGCTCGCGCAATTTAAGGGTAAAGGCAGAAAAGTAGGCGAAGGGGCAGGCATTAAACTTCTCGAGGCGCGAGACACTGCCCCGCCATACACGTCGCGCAGCACCTCGCGCAAATTCAGGCGCTAGTGGAGGCTCGGTATTAGTGTAGAACAAGGCCTGTGCTACTTGCTCTGTCTCCCTTCTCCACTCGGCAGAACAGAGCAGATGACTGTACACGTCCCACCAGAGAGGAGANATGAAATGGCCTGTTTTTGCNTGGCGCAAACTNATGCCTAGCGCTTGCAAGGTAGTGCGCGGATGGGACAGGCGCGCTAGCATGTCCTCGCTNTCCCTAGGCACTTCAATGGCCTCGGGCTGTACCCGCAAATCAGGGAACAAAGAGAGCAGAGTCTTTAGTTCAACTGCTGGCAGGAGGGTAGCACCCTTTTCGTCCGCCACGGTGTAGCTAAGATAGAGGCCCCGCTTGGCGCGTGTAAGCGCCGTGTACAGGAGAAACTGCTCTTCATAGACCTTGCGGCGCGCTGTGCTGCCTAAGTCTAGGCCGAGCACGGCCAAACTCTCTTTTTCGCTGTCTGAAAACAGGCCCTGCAGAGGTGCTCGCGCTGGGAAGATGCCGTCGTTTAACCCTAGTACTAGGGCATACTCTACTTCTGGTGCGCGCGACCGGCCTGCCTCGACCACCACAACTTGATCTAGGCTAGGGGGAATGAGCCCAAGTCTCAGCCCCTCTAGCCCCGTTTCAAGGATGCCTGCGTATTCTGCTAGGGTAGTCTCACTAGTACCGAGGATTTCTTCTAGTTGTTCGAGCAAATCTAGCACCGCCCCGAGCACCTGGGTATGAAGCCGCGCCGCTAAAACATCATGCTCGGCCTCACTTTCTTCTGCCCATTTCTCTATGGTCTCGGCCACGCCTAGACGCTCGAGCAGGTCAAAGAGAGCCGCGTTAAAGTCGTGCACCGTCTTGCCCGCCACAATTTTGCTGTGGAGGTCGGCGAAATGCGGCACGATTTCTCTGCGCAGCGCGTTTAGTTCGTCGGCTAAGGGGTGCGGCTCCGAGGCATCATCAGGGACGCGGAACACCCAGTCTTCACCCGCTAGCCAGCGTGTCCCCCTAAAACCTGTAGCCAGAAGAAAGTTGTCTAGCTTGTCGATGGCGGCTATGTCTAAGCGAAAGAGCCCCCCCTTAAGACAGCGCATCACCGCCTCGTAGGGGAAGTTGTCTTCTACTAGGCTGAGGGAGGAGCGTAGCAAATCGAGCAGGGGATGATGCCTGATAGGGCGCTTTTGGTCGATAAAGATAGGAATACCATAGTCTCTAAAGGTCGTAGGCAGTAAACTCTCGTAAATGGCCAGGTCGCGCACCACGAGGCATATCTCCCGATACCGTACCCCCTGCTCACGACATAGTCGCACAATCTCCCGCGCAGCGGCATCGACTTCTAATCTGCGGGTCGCGGCAGCAACCACCTTTAGCCCTGTGGAGGGCACTCTAGCTAGAGAACGGTCATCTTCGCTAAAGAATTTTTCGATTCGCGTCAGGGCTGAGCCCTCTCCATAGCGATTTCTCGGCCCTAAGCGCAGAGGAGCATGAAATTCTGCCTGACGCGTCCTCGCTAGATGCCGCAATTTCTGCGCGGTATCCCAAGTAGGAAAGAAAAGATGGTCATCGGCAAGGTGCCGGTCATAAAGCTCGCCCGCCAAAGACAGGCTAACTTGTACCTCTGCCATAGCGATGAGTGTACTGAGTACGGCATATTCTTGGGGCATAAAGCCCGTAAAGCCATCCAACCATATGGATGCTCCTTGTATGTCACCAAAGTCACCTACATGCCTAGCCAGCCAAGCAATGCTGTCCTCACTATCGAGAATCTGCTTATGATGCTGTGTGTCCTGCAGCTTGGCGTAAATTATGAGTATATCCCGCAATTTGTCGGCCACCGGTAGCGACAGGTGCGCCCCTTTGTGGTCGAGAAGTTCTCGCAGGTGCTTAGGCTCAATACACTGGCGTTTAAGCTGCAAAACAATCTCTACTAGTTGCGCGGCAAAACCCACCTGGCGCGTGGCGCGGGCAAAGGGCTTGAGCTCGCTCTTAGACTCCTCTATCACTTTACGCAGCAACATGGTGAGACCGAGTTCATTAATGGGCGTTAAGGTTGCACCGGCAACATGCTGCATAACTAAGTAGGCCAGACGCTGAAAACTAACGACGCGCACCCGCATAATACCCCCAAGTCGCAGACACAGTGCCTGCTCCGCCTGAAAAGTAGCCTGCTCTGGCACGAGCAGCCAGAGCGGGTGGCCAAAAGGATCGCGGCGCACCTCGGCTACGATTTCCTCAAGTATGGTCTGGGTTTTTCCACTGCCCGCCCCACCAATAATTAATCTTAGAGACACTGACTGGCCCCCTCCCCGCCCGTTATGCGGAACCTCGTGCTACACATATATGAGTTCGCCCTACCTCCCCTGACATCCTGCTGCAACAGTTGTCGGTTGTACCTGCTCCCTACTCCGCACTTTGGTATCTGCGTTTTAGTGCTAAAAGAGCCGAAACATTGATGTTGATTACCGTGAAAAAATCGCTATTTTACGTTGTATTTTGCACCAACCTTGGATACAATCCTACTAGGAGGCGATACATTCATGTACAGAAAGGCAAGCGAGTATCTGAAACAGTGGAAAGAGAGCCCTTATCGCAAGCCACTTGTCATGCAGGGGGCCCGGCAAGTAGGAAAGACATATTCCCTTCTGCAATTCGGACGAGAACACTACGAAAATGTAGCCTACTTTAACTTTGAAACAACGCCGCAGCTCACTAAAACCTTTGCGGAAAGCATCGACCCCTTGTACCTCATCCCCCTACTTTCACGCTTGGCAGGCCAGACAATAATCCGCGAAAAGACCTTACTTGTCCTAGATGAGATTCAGCTCTGCGAGCGTGCGCTCACTTCTCTCAAATACTTCTGCGAGAGCGCTCCCGAATACCATGTCATCGCAGCAGGGAGCCTACTCGGCGTGGCAGTAAGCAGAGAGCATTACTCGTTTCCGGTCGGCAAAGTCGACCTCTACACCCTCCATCCCATGGACACGGAGGAATTCCTGCTAGCCTGCGGTGAAGAGGCTCTGGTGAAAATGATTCGTGAGTGTTTTAACAACAACGCCCCTATGCCCACTGCCCTACATGAAGCTGCCTTAGAACATTATCGTGTGTACTTAGTCGTCGGCGGCATGCCCGACTGCGTCAAACAATATTTAGAGACAAGAGATTTAAACCTCGTGCGCCATACACAAAAAAACATTCTTGCTAGCTATCTTAACGACATGAGTAAGTATAACGCGCCCAAGGAGATTGCGAAGACACGACTGGTCTATGACAACATTACAGTCCAACTTTCGAAGAGGAACACGCGCTTTCAGTACAAACTAATTAAGACAGGAGCGAGGGCTGCAGAGTTTGAGAATGCCATAGAGTGGCTAGCCTTGTCTGGCCTGGTGTCGCGCATCTACCGGGTGGACTCTCCTATGAAACCCCTTGAGAACTACAGAGATATCGATGCCTTTAAGACCTATGTATCCGATGTGGGTCTACTATGCGCCAAGAAAGATATTGTCCCGGCAGACGTCTTGCTGCTCTCCCATGAACTGAACGATTTCAAAGGCGGCTTGGCTGAGAACTATGTCTGTGCTCAGTTGAGTGTCAATGGCTATACTAGTTACTACTGGACTTCGGAGCGCGGAGCAGAAGTCGACTTTCTTATTCAGCGTGAGGGCAAGATCATTCCCCTTGAAGTAAAATCCGCTGACAATACCAAAGCCAAAAGTCTCAGCGTCTTCATGACAACATACAAGCCTGACTACGCCATAAAACTATGCACCAAGAACTACGGCTTTCTGGACAGGAAGAAGACAGTGCCGCTTTATGCCACGTTTTGTATCTAGGGGCCTCCCAATAGAAACACCCGTTACTCCACCAGCACAGCGCAGTGCCTGCGACAGATAATTCTAGAGTATAATGGAGCTACGATCGACTCGCATGCCGTGTATTCTAAGGAGGCGAATGAAATGAATGAAATCCGCGCCGACATTTACTATCTGGAAAACAGCGGTTTTGCGGTAGAGACTCCGGAGCATCTCTTGGTGTTTGACTATATCAGGGATGGCGGAGAGGTGAAGCTCGGTGAGAAGGTGCGCCACAAGAATACACTAGTGTTTGTCTCGCACGGCCACGCCGATCACTACAACCCGCATATTTGGAGCTGGCGCGAAGCAAACCCCAAGATACGCTACATACTGAGCTCTGATGTACAAGAGAACGGACCCGACATCTCGCGCATGTCACCGCTACAAAGGCTTAGTTTTGCGGACGCGGAAGTAGCCACTTATGACTCCACGGACCTAGGCGTTTCATTTGTGGTTACTACAGATGGGCTCACTATTTTCCATGCGGGCGACTTAAACTGGTGGCACTGGAAGGAAGAGTCCACCGCCGAGGAAGTGCGGCAGAGCGAAATTTTGTTTATGCAGGCCCTCGCCCCCTTAGTTGGCCAAGATATTGACATTGCCTTTTTCCCCGTTGACCCAAGACTAGGGAGTGAGTTTGCCCTCGGGCCACAGCGGTTTCTTGATCTTGTCAAGCCAAGGCTCTTTGTACCCATGCATTTTGGTGAAAACTACGCCGCAGTGCAGGGCTTTGCCACAGGTCTGCCGTCACTAGTTCCCCCTATTACCGCTATTACCCACCGTGGCCAGCAGCTAGTCTATAAAAAGAAAGGAGTTTAGACATGAAATTTACTTTTGCCCACAATGAGATTCATGTGCTCGACCTCACTCGCAGCCTAAAGTTTTACCAGGAGGCGCTAGGACTAGAAGAGGTGCGGCGGCGTGAAGCTAAGGACGGCAGCTTTACCCTGGTTTTCTTGAGCGACGGAACTAGCGAGCACCGCCTAGAGCTCACCTGGATGAAAGACAGGGACAAACCCTACGACCTTGGCGAAAATGAGATGCACCTAGCCTTTAGAGTCGATGACTTTGAGGCCGCACATGCTTGGCACAAGGAAATGGGCTGTATCTGCTACGAAAACGTGGATATGGGCATCTACTTTATTGAAGACCCCGATGGATACTGGCTAGAGATACTACCCACGCGACGCTAAATTGGCCAACCTTAACCGCTGCAACCTGCTGGCCAGGCTGCAGCGGTTCGCTCTAATGTGATATATAATTGCGCAAATATGCTAGCCCATTGACAGATTAGAATAGTATTGTATAGTTAATTGGTGTATATCTGGCGAGGGGCGGGCTGCATTGTGAGCACAAGACACACTTACCACAACCTAACAGTACCGAAACTGATTGAGCACTCCCTGCTGCGCCGCGAGGGCATATTGTCGTCGATCGGCGCGCTAGCAGTTAACACCGGTAAGTATACCGGGCGCTCTCCGGAGGACCGCTTTATTGTGGATGAGCCCGCGGTGCGCGACAAAATCGACTGGGGAAAAACCAACAAGCCCTTTAACGAGCATAACTTTCAAGCTTTGTACAAGAAACTGACAGAGTTCATGAAGCAAAGGGATAACTTTGTTTTTGATGGCTTCGTCGGTGCAGAGGCCGAATATCGCCTTAAAGTGCGCGTTGTGACCACTCTTGCCTACCATAGCTTGTTTGCCACACAGATTTTTAGGCGCCCAGAAGAACACGAACTAGAGGGTTTCGCTCCCGACTTCACCGTTATTTCCTGCCCAAGCTTCAAGGCTGACCCGAAGCTTGACGGCACGAACTCCGAGGCTTTTGTTATAATTAGTTTTTCTCTAAAGGTGGTGCTCATTGGCGGCACTGAGTATGCGGGCGAGATAAAGAAATCTCTCTTCTCCGTGATGAACTACCTCTTACCAGAGCGCGATGTTTTGCCCATGCATTGTTCTGCCAATATTGGCCTGTACGATGATGTAGCGCTCTTCTTTGGCTTGTCTGGCACGGGCAAGACCACCCTCTCGGCCGACCCTGACCGCAAACTTATCGGGGATGATGAGCACGGGTGGAGCGACCAAGGCGTCTTCAACTTTGAAGGGGGCTGCTACGCCAAGTGCATTGGTTTGTCTAAAGAACATGAGCCGCAAATCTGGAATGCACTTACTTTTGGCTCCCTCTTAGAGAACGTAGTACTAGACTGCTCCACGCGTATGCCCGACTATGCCGATGACAGTCTGACGGAAAACACCCGCGCCTGCTACCCCGTGGAGTTTATCCCGAATGCCGCTCTCTGTGGTGTGGGCGGCAACCCACAGACGATTATCTTTCTCACCGCCGATGCCTTTGGTGTTCTACCGCCCGTCGCTCGTCTCACTAAAGAACAGGCCATGTACCACTTTATCTCTGGCTACACCAGCAAACTAGCCGGCACCGAGCGCGGCGTTACCACGCCCGAGGCCACCTTCTCGGCCTGCTTCGGCAGCCCCTTCATGCCTCTTCACCCCACGGTTTATGCGCATCTACTAGGTGAAAAACTTGATAGACATGGGGCGAGGGTTTTTCTCGTCAACACCGGCTGGGTGGGCGGCGGTTACGGCGAAGGTAAACGCATCTCTATCGCTCATACGCGCGCCATTATTACGGCCATACTAAACGGCGACCTAGATAAGTGTGCTTACCGCGAGGACGAGGTCTTTAGGCTCTTGGTGCCAGAGAGGGTGCCCGGCCTACCACCTGCCTTCCTTACTCCGCGCGAGGCCTGGGCCGACAAAGCGAAGTATGAGGCTACAGCGCTCCACTTGGCCGAGCGTTTTCGTGGCAACTTCAAGCAATTTGGTGCTCTCGCCATCGAGCTAGCCGCGGCAGGCCCCCTAGGGGACAGACCGTAGAAAACAGGTGCTTTCTCTTTCGCTAAGAGAAAGCACCTGCAGCGTTTTAGCCTCGCTCAGCGAGCAGAGTATGATCCTAAGCCTAGAAATCGAAGAGGTCACCTAGGAGTGACTTGCGCCTACGTGGATTGCGATTCACATCATCGCGGTCGCCTCGGTCGTCACGGTCGTCGCGGTCACTGCGGGTGTCACGGTCACTGCGGGTGTCGCGGCTGTCGCGTACGTTCTCTACGCGGCGGTCGCGCTCTGGGGTCCTCTGTTCTAAGGACAACTCAATAATTTTGTCGAGTTCGCCGCGATCTAGCCATACGCCCCGGCATTTGGAGCAGTAATCTACCTCCACACCCTGCCGCTCGGTCATCTTTAGTTCCACATTAGCACAGACTGGGCACATCATTGTACTTCGCCTCCCTTTAGCTAAGTATTACCACACCGAGCGCCAAAATGCAATGGAGAGACACCTACAAGACCTAACTCATCCTGAAAGTATACTATATAGCCCGTTATTGGAGCATGGTACTCCACTATCTGCAGCCCCCACCATCGCTCCTCAACAGCAAGCACCTCTCCCTGCTTCACATAATCACCTAAACGACGAAATACAGAACCGTTAAAGTGCCCGTACTCCATCTGCAAATGGATAAATTCTATGCCTTGACTAGTATAAACATCTAGCGCACTGATACGTTTACCCAACTCCTTTATTATGACTGTTTGGAAGGGCACCGGCCGTTCATACAGTAGCTGATTTACTGTGGCTACTTGAGTGAAGCGCGCTGGGATGGCTATGCCGATTGCAACCGCTGGCCAGATACTTAACGCAGAGCTTATAAAGACTGAACCGTCGATAGCAAACTGCTGCCCAGCACTAATCATCCAGCGCAGGGTAACATAGGCAAGGCCACAACCAAGCAAGGAACCAAACAAGGGAGGTAAAACTGCCTCGTAAAACAATAGGGTGACCATCTCCCAAGATCTTAAGCCCAAGGATTTTACTATGGCGAGCACCTTACGTTTCCCTAAAAAACTGAATAATGTTACTGTGAGAAACGCAATTGTTATAAAGAGAATGACTCCAAAACGCGCCCTAATCCCTGGGGAGTACACTGCATCAATGACCTCTTCCGCAGCAGAGCGCGTACTACCACTATATGCAATAATTCCTGCTGGATAGGTGCGCCGCAGGGAAGTAACTGCCGCAGATGCTGCTCCAGACTCATGACGATACAAGAAAACATTAGAGGCCAATGCATTTTTATCCCAAACAACTATTCGTTGCCCATAGATGGTGCCATCATGGACTTGGGCCACTGTGAACTGTGCATGCGCTCCTTTAGTAACGACAACCAGTTTGTCGCCAACTGCGAGATTATGCTCACTGGCCAAAACTTGCGGTACAAGCACTTCTGCACTGCCTATCCCTAAATTGAGGCCAGTATCCTGCGTCACCATAGCTACAGGCAAGCGGCCATGGCTTGTATCGACAACACCTGTCTGCCACGAACCGAGATACTGCAACGGCACAGTCCCAAGACCGCGAGACGGGCGCAACTTACTCGGGCCTCTCTGTGAGTCATTTAGCTCCACTCGTATAAAACTGTCTTGGAGTCCCCCATCCATCCTCACCTCTAGCAGATTGATTTCCCGCTGCAGGTAGGTGCCATAAATTACTAACAAGGCAACTGAAGCCGCAAATAAGCAGGTAATCGCCAACTGTATGCGCCAACTTTTTATAAAGATTCGCCGGGCTAGCTGTATCATTTTTCCTCAAGTACTCTTCCGTCAACCATACGAACAACCTTCTGGGCAATGCCCGCTACCGACGCATCGTGTGTAATTAACACAAAAGTTTGGCCATTCATCGCGTTGAACATCTTGAACAGATCAAGGACGTCGTTTTTGGAGCTACTATCTAAATTTCCCGTAGGCTCATCTGCCAGTACTAGTGCAGGGTTGTTGGCTAAGGCTCTGGAAATTGCGACACGCTGTTGTTCTCCCCCAGAGAGCTGAAGCGGAAGATGGTTCAATCTTTTTGTTAGACCCACTTGAGCCAACAATTCTGCGGCCCGTTTCTTCGCATTTAGGCGGCTCACGCCAATGAATGACATTGGCAGCATGACGTTCTCTATGGCTGTTAGGTGCGGAATAAGATTGAAAAACTGAAACACGTATCCTAGCTTCCTCCGTCGCAGCATGGCTAAGCCATCCTCAGAAAGCATACGAAAAGACTGTCTCTCTAAGAAGATGTCGCCGCTCATAGGGCGATCCAAGCCGCCAAGCAGGCTCAGCAAGGTGCTCTTGCCACAACCTGAGGGGCCTACAATTGCTACTATCTTTCCTGCAGGGATATAGAGCGATACATCTGAGACGGCGTAAATGGTCTCACCTAGACTAAAGGCCTTATTAAGGCGCTCAGTACGCATGATAATTTCATTCATTGCGAAGCACCTCCATCACCGTTAAGTTAGCCATACACGCTGCAGGAATCGCGCTAAATATCAGGGACACTAGTGTCGTGAGACTCATGACCGTGAGGAATTCCTTTGCTGTAGAGTATATGACAGACAATGCACCAGCTTGGTTGCCAAATTCGCGAATTGTAGCCAGTAATCGTATGAAGCTAAAGCCGAGAAGTGAACCTATCGAGGCCAAAAGAAAACCTTCAATTAAGACCATGCCGACAATGTCACTGCGTCGAGCTCCTAGCGTTTTAAGAATACCGATTTCCTTCTTTCTTTCTGCAACGCCTGAAAGCATCTGTCCAGCGAGAAGCATACCTGCGTTAGCAAAGAGAAGAAGGGAAACAGCCAATCCGAACTCAACAGGCACATGTTCGTGGGTGACGGCATCAGATGACACTTGCCATACATGTGACGGCAACGTGTAGAAATGATCAAGAAGGTTGTACCGCTCAACATGACGCGCCACCTCGGGAACCGTCTTAATGGTCAACTCAGGGAACGCTGACCGAAGTTGTGCTGCAATGACATTAAGCCGCGAGAGATTGTCTACCCTCAGGGATGCCGAAAGAACAGGATACGCCAAATTTTCCGCCTGTCTGTGCCAAATTTGTTCCCACGCGCTAGGGGCCAAGTAGATTTCTGCGCTATGTACATAGCCTTGTTCATATATGGGCTCGCCACCAACACCTGGCGGAAAGTATGACAGCTCCCTTGTAGGCCACTCGGCAATGCCAACAACCTTTGCAGCGTACTCCTGTGGAGCAGAACTGAAATCTACGAATGGTATCCCAGATGCGCCCACCCCGAACGCTGGCACCGTAACTGTCACAATATTCCCCAGGTTTGCTGGAATGCCACCATGAGCGTTCACGACAATCTCCAAAGACCCGTAATTGTGAGCATTCGCATGTGGAACTCTTCCCGTAACTAAGTGATTCTCCAGATCATTGTTTGTGACCTTGAGGGTGATATCTATCTGCCCAACGCGGCCCGGCATCAGCAAAGTTGGTTCTGCTGATTGGATTCCCGAAAAGGTGCGCAGGCGTCCTATTTGTTCGAGAGAAATGGGGACGTACGGATAAGCTTCATATGCCAGATATCCTGTGGCACCGAAGTGAGGATATAGCCTAAGTAACGAATTAAAGCCTGAATCATACAGTATGGCCTGTTTTATACGGCTGTTCACTTGATGAAGCATGGCAGCACCTACATAGGTTGGGGTAAAGACCAAGATATCGCCTTGATAATACGTACGATACTCAATATATGCCCTCCTTGCAATGCCTTGCGAGAGCGCCATACCACTCGTAACGACTGCCGCAGCGATAGCCATGGCAAAAATGGTGATTATAGTCCTAGTTAGTCGGTGACGCATACTGGAATACGCTAGTTTGATCAAAGAAAAGTACCTCCTCTGACCTTGTGGTACTTA